>OIBC01000486.1_pt1 | contig 14785 bp, 12 predicted proteins | sample 1580901 | NCBI WGS metagenome assembly OIBC01 (sample SAMEA3882539, study PRJEB24775) | human gut metagenome | biome: human-associated habitat; feature: intestine environment; material: feces | place: Netherlands | collected 2009/2010 | reverse complement strand
GACCAGCGCGCATTCCTGCCCATTTCGCGACTGCCAGTCGGCGAGGCGTATGACGGTGCGGAATATCGAGAGCGGTCTGCCGTTTGAAGAGACGGCAGAATTGACTCGCTCAAATCTTGTTTGTGGCACAGCATAAGTTTTGATAAAAGCCGCTTCCTCGCAGCTTCCGGGCTGCGGCGCGAAGCGGCTGTTTTTCATCGTCCAGAGGGCAAGACTGTGCCTGAGCTGACGCTCGTCCATCAGAGATAACATAGCTCTAACCCTCCATGCCGTATGGCTTTTTTATTTGCAGACTTTTGCGTATATCTCCTGTGTGACCTTTTTCATCTCGTCCATCTGCTTCTCCATGTCCTCAACGAGTTTGAACTGCGTGCGGGTGCGGACAAGATTGTGCTCGGGATAGTCAATGCGGAAATAAGTGTCGCCGTTGAGGTAGTCCCCAAGGAAACGCATACCGCATTCGAGCGTCATGAGCTTCGATGAGAAGGGGAGATATTCAATCTCCGCGTCGGTCAGACTCTTGCCGGCGGCGGAAAGATAGCCCTCAGTGTAGACTTTGTAGAGCTCAATGTCGAAGTTTACTTTGTCGAGATCTTTCTCGTCCTCTGCGGCGGTGCTCGCGCCGAAGCGGATGCTGTCGCCGAAATCGTAGAGCGAGAGTCCGGGCATGACCGTATCGAGGTCAATTACACATATGCCCTCGTCGGTCTCGTTGTCGAACATGACGTTGTTGAGCTTCGTGTCGTTGTGTGTGACTCTCAGCGGCAGTTCGCCGTTGCTGAGCATATCGACGAGGATACCCGTGTCGCCCTCACGCGAGAGAACAAAATCGATCTCTTCCTGCACGCCCACCGCGCGACCCTTGAGATCATCGCCGACTGCCTTCTTGAAGTCGGCAAAGCGGGAGCGGGTGTTGTGGAAGTTCGGTATGGTCTCGTGGAGCGTGCTGCTCGGATAGTCCGCGAGCAGGCACTGGAAAGTGCCGAAAGCCTTTGCGGCGTTGAAGAATGTTTTCGGGTCGTCAATGGACTGGCAGGCGTGCGCGCCGGTGATGAAATTGTAGCATCGCCAGCATTCGCCGTTCTCTGTTCTGAAATAGGGCTTGCCGTCCTTTGTGAAGAACACCCTGAGGCATTCGCGCTCCGGGTCGCCGCCGCGCTCGATAACTATGTTGCGCAGATATCCCGTGACTCCGACGATATTCTCCATCAGCTCGTCTGGATTCTTGAAAACATTCGTATTTATCAGCTGAACAAGGTAGCTTGTGCTGCTGCCGTCAGCATTCTTGAAATCGAGAACAAAAGTGTTGTTTATATGACCGTCGTTTGAAACGCGGTAGCCGATATATTCTCCCTCAAAACCGAATTCATCGATTATCTGCTGCAGCGGAAAGGGAGCATTCTGCGTTTGCATCTGTATCACCTTTTGATTATTTTGATAGTGCCGAACCTTTCGGGATTGTGAAAGCCGAGAGAAGCGCTGTCAACAGGGAAGAGCGCACCGTAGTGCGGGGTCGGGGAGTCGTCGGCGCATTTATAGAAATTGCCGCGTATCTCGCCCTCGCCGACCGAAAAATCGCAGTCGTAGAGCGACGATATCAGCCCTTCCGGGATGAACAGCTGAGCATGCCAGCCCTCTTTGTCTGTGTAAACTCCTGCGCTGACGCGCGGGGCCTCTGCGGTCAATTCTTTTATGAACACGCGGCCGTTTCTCTCGCTTCCGAACTGCGACAGATAAGCGCCGTTCGGATTCATCTCGAAGTTTATGTATTCGCTGCGCCCGCTGACGGGAGCAATGAACACTTCGAGGCAGCTGTCGGTATATACCGGATCGTCGCGCTTTGTGTATCTCGCGAGCACGGGGCTTTCGGAGCTTTCAAGAAAAGCATAGTAGCCCTCGTTTTTCACCGCGCAGAACCGCACGGAGCTCTCCGGGCGCGAATATCCGTCTTTTTCCCAGTGGAAAGAGCTTATCTCAAACCGGGGGATAAGATCTTTCTCCGGTAAACTGTCAAATATAAAAGTGTTGCAGCCGTTCATATCAGAGCTTCTCGACGATAGCCTTAGTGTCTCTGGCTATGAGCAGCTCCTCGTTGGTGGGCAGAACGAAGACGCGGACCTTTGAATCCGGGGTCGAAAGCTCGCCCTCCTTGCCCTTTCTGAGCTCGAGGTTCTTCTCGCAGTCGATCTTAACGCCGAGATATGTAAGATGCTTGCAGACATCCTAACGCAGGTCGCAGGTGTTCTCGCCGATGCCGCCGGTGAAGACTATTGCGTCAACGCCGTCCATCGCGGCAACATATGCGCCGATGAACTTGCGGATCTGATAGCGCTGGATGCTTCTTGCAAGAGCGGCTCTCTCGTTGCCTGCCTCTGCGGCGGCGAGAACATCTCTGTCGTCGCTCGATACGCCGGAGATGCCGAGAACGCCGGACTTCTTGTTGAGTATTTCAGCTGTCTCTGCGGGAGTCCAGCCCTCTTTCTCTTGAAGATAGGTGATAGCCGAGGGATCAACTCCGCCGCAGCGCGAGCCCATGATGAAGCCGTCGAGGGGAGTAAGACCCATGCTCGTGTCGATAACCTTGCCGTCCTTGATAGCGGTTATGGAAGAGCCGTTGCCGAGGTGGCAGGTGATGAGCTTGATATCCTTGAGGTCAACGCCCATAACTTCCGCGCAGCGAGCGCTGACGAAGCGGTGCGATGTGCCGTGGAAGCCGTAGCGGCGGACCTTGTACTTCTCGTAGTACTCGTAGGGGATGGCGTACATATAAGCCTTCGGCGGCATGGTGCTGTGGAAGGCGGTGTCGAACACAGCCACCATGGGAATGTTGCCGAACACCTTGCGGGCGGCCTCGATACCCAGAATACCAGCGGGGTTGTGCAGGGGAGCCAGCGGGCTCAGCTCACGCAGGGTGTTGATGACCTCATCGGTGATCAGGCAGCTGCTCTTGAACTTCTCGCCGCCATGCACGACGCGGTGACCGATGGCGTCGATCTCGCTCACGTCATTGATGCACTTGCCTGCACCGGTGGTCATCTTCTTCACGACCTCGGCAAAAGCCTCGGTGTGGGTGGGGAAGATTGCCGGGGTGGTGGCCTTGGTGCCGTTGGCCTCGTGAGTGATCATGCTGCTCTCCATGCCAATGCGCTCGCACAGGCCTTTGCACAGCACCTTTTCGCCGTCCATATCGATCAGCTGATACTTCAGGGAAGAAGAACCGCAGTTAATAACCAGAACCTTCATCTGTGTTGCCTCCTGAAAATTTTTGTACCGTCCGTAGCCTAAAAACCTGCGGACAGAATTTTACAGATTCCTATGTTTATTATATAATAGGCGTGACGGCTTTTCAAGGCGCAACCCGGGCAAAGCGGTAAAACTTGTGTACAAGGTTTTTGTATATCCTGCCCACAAATCCCGGAAACGTCAGGATTTTTCTGTATATCCGATATAATTTTAACAATCTTTTGGCGAAAAGGAGCAGTTCCATGAAGTTTGCAGGCATCATTGCGGAGTACGACCCCTTCCACAACGGCCACGCATGGCAGCTGGCGCAGGCGCGGGCGCTGGGGGCGCAGCGGGTGGCCGTTGCCATGAGCTGCGGGCTTACCCAGCGGGGAGCGCTGCCGCTGTTGCCGGAGGCGGTGCGGGTGCAGGCGGCGCTTGCCTGCGGAGCAGACCTCGTGTTTGCCCTGCCCGCGCCCTGCGCCTGCGCCGGTGCCGAGGCTTTTGCCCGGGCAGGGGTGCGCATTCTGGCTGCTGCCGGGTGCGATGCGCTGGTCTTTGGGGCAGAGAACCCGGACACCGCCCTACTGCAAAAAGCTGCCCGGGTGCTGTGCAGCGAAGCATACCGCACCGCGCTGAAACAGCAGCTTGCCGCCGGGGCACGCAGCTTTGCCGCCGCCCGGCAGGCGGCGGTGCAGGCGCTGTGCCCGGGGTCAGACGTTGCCGCACTGCTGGACAAGCCCAACAATAATCTTGCCGTAGAGTATTGTAAAGCAATCATAGAACAGAATGTAGAAATGCAGCCCATCGCCCTGCCCCGGCAGGGCGCAGACCACGGGCAGGCGCTGACCGAAAGCAGCCATACAGCCTTTGCCAGCGCCAGCGCCCTGCGGGCGCTCTGGGCAGAGGGCGGCGCGGCGGCACTGGCACCTTATGTGCCGGAAAAGGCGCTGAAACTGTATAAACAGGCAGAATATGACGGAAAGTATACGGATTTTGCGGTCATGGGGCACTGCGAGCTGGCACTGCTGCGGGCAGCCTGCGCAGGGCAAGCCCCCTTTGCCGCGGTGCGCGGGGTATCCGAAGGCTTGGAGCACCGGCTGGAAAACGCCGTGCGGGAGACCGCAAGCCTGCCCGCTTTGCTGGATGCCCTGACCACCGTGCGTTACCCCCGGGCGCGGATGCGGCGGCTGGCGATGGATGCGGCGCTGGGCTACACCGCCCAGACCCCGGCGCTGCCGTCCTATCTGCACCTGCTGGGCGCACGCAAGGAGGCTCTGTCCCTGCCCGGGGAGACGGCGCTGCCGCTGTCCCACTCGCTGGCGCGGCTGGCACGGGAAAACGAGACCTGCGCCCAAATGGCTGCTGCCCAGAGCAGAGCCAGCGACCTTGGTGCGCTGTGCCGGACAAAACCGGAGCCGATGGGCGGGATATATCGTCAAAAAATTATCTTTTTGACGAATTGACAAAAAATAACGCCAAAAATTTTATATTGTGCCCTCTTGTATCCGGCGCAGTTCGGGTGTATGATTAAAGCAATGCAATGTTGGATACAACGAACCTGTAAAAAACGACTGTCCCCGCAGGGGAAACACAAGGAGGAACCCATGGCACTTCATGTTCTGGACGAAGCCAACCGCTGCCTCGGCTGCAAAAAGCCGATGTGTCAGGAGGGCTGCCCCATCCACACCAATATCCCGGAGGTCATCCGTCTGCTCAAGGCAAACCAGATGGACGCTGCGGGCCGGATGCTGTTTGAAAACAACCCCCTGACCACTGTATGCAGTCTGGTGTGCAACCACGAAAAGCAGTGCGAGGGTCACTGCATCCGCAACCGGATGCCCAGCCACGACCCGGTGCACTTTTCCATCATCGAGGACTATATCTCCACCACCTACGCCAACAAGATGACCGCAGGCCCTGCCCCGAAAAACGGCATGAAGGCCGCTGTGGTGGGCTCCGGCCCGGCAGGCCTGACCATCGCGGTGCTGCTGGCACGCTGGGGCTACGATGTGACCATCTTTGACGCCCGGGATAAGATCGGCGGCGTGATGCGTTACGGCATCCCCAACTACCGCCTGCCGGACAGTGTGCTGGACGATTTCCAGTATCGTCATCTGGAACTGAAGGGCATCAAGGTGCGCCCCAACACCACCATCGGCAAGACCATCACCATCGACGATTTGTTCCGCGACGGCTATAAGAGCGTGTTCATCGGCGCCGGTCTGTGGAAGGCCAACGCCATGCACATCAAGGGCGAGAGCCTTGGCAACGTGGCTTTCGGCATCGACTATCTGGCAAACTCCAAGGCCTTCCGTCTGGGCGATGACGTGGCCGTCATCGGCGTGGGCAACTCCGCTATGGACTGCGCCCGCACCGCCATCCGCAACGGTGCCCGCCACGTTACCTGCTACGCCCGCCGGGACGAAAGCTGCATCAGCGCTTCCGAGTACGAAGTGAGCTATGCCAAACTGGAAGGCGTGGGCTTCCGTTTCTGCAAGGCACCGGTGGAGATCCGGGAAAACGGTCTGATCTGCCGCGACACCGTCAAGGGTGAGGACGGCAAGTTCACGCAGGTAGAGGGCAGCGAGACTTTTTACCCCCACACCGGCGTCATCGTGTCGGTCAGTCAGGGTTCTGAGAGCAACCTCGTCAAGACCACGACCGGCATCGAGACCAACCAGAAGGGTCTGCTGAGTGTCAGCGAGGACGGCCGCACCACCCGCGAGGGCGTATTTGCCGGCGGCGACGCCGTCATGGGCGCACGCACCGTGGTAGAGGCTGTGGCTGTTGCCAAGAAGGTGGCTGTCGCCATGGACGAGTATATGAAGAGTCTGCCCGCCGACACCGCTGCCGACCCCTATGCCGACATTCCGGTGTTCCAGACCCCTACCTCTGACGTGCTGGCAAAGCAGCAGTTGTAATAGAACGATTTTGAATGGTACTCGGGACACCGGAGCGTCTGCGGACGCTCCGGTGTCCCATTTTCACAGCCGCAGCGGCTGCACCGCGCACCCTTTCGGCAGAGTGTTCAACGGCGGGGCGGCCCCCTTGTGCAGAACCTCCAAAAATCGCGCAGAAGCTTGTATTTTGCCTGCGGAGCGTGTACAATAAGCACAGAATATGTTTGCGCAGAGCAGGAGAGCGACAGACAGAGCAGATAGCTTTGTTTGGTGCGCTCTTTTTTGTTTTGCGCTCAAGCTTCAGAGCAAGGAGAGAAGATCATGAGCCAGACCAAATATATCCTCTCACTGGATCAGGGCACTACCAGCAGCCGGGCGATCCTGTTTGACAACGAGCAGAACATTGTCTGCGTGCAGCAGCGGGAATTTGAGCAGATCTACCCCCATCAGGGCTGGGTGGAGCACAACCCTATGGAGATCTGGTCCAGCCAGTACGGCGTGATGAACGAGGTGATTGCCCAAAGCGGCGTGGACCCCAGAGACATTGCGGGCATTGGCATCACCAACCAGCGCGAGACCACCATCCTGTGGGATAAAAACACCGGACGCCCGGTGTATAACGCCATCGTCTGGCAGTGCCGCCGCACCGCGCCCCTTGTGGACGAGCTGCTCAGGACCCCCGGCATGGCGGACTATATCCGGGAAAACACCGGCCTTGTGCCGGACGCCTATTTCTCTGCCACCAAGATCAAGTGGATCTTAGACAACGTCCCCGGCGCGCGGGAAAAGGCCGAGGCCGGGGAGCTTTTGTTCGGCACGGTGGACACATGGCTGGTCTGGAAGCTGACCGGCGGCAAGGTGCACGTTACCGACCGCACCAACGCCAGCCGCACCATGCTGTATAACATCCGCACGCTGGACTGGGACGACACCCTGCTCAAGGCGCTGGACATCCCCCGCTGCATCCTGCCCAGCGTGAAGGACTCCAGCGAGGTATACGGCTACACCAACATTCAGGGCGTGGATGTGCCGGTGGCCGGTATTGCGGGCGACCAGCAGGCTGCGCTGTTCGGGCAGGGCTGCTTTAAGCCCGGCGACGTAAAAAACACCTACGGCACCGGCTGTTTCCTGTTGATGAACACCGGCAACAAGATCTACCAGAGCAAAAACGGTCTGGTCACCACCATTGCCATCAGCCTTGACGGCGAGGTGGAGTATGCGCTGGAAGGCTCCGTCTTTGTGGGTGGCGCGGTCATCCAGTGGATCCGGGACGGGATGCACCTGATCCAGGACAGCTGCGATTCCGAGTACTACGCCCAGAAGGTGCCGGACAACGGCGGCGTGTACATCGTGCCCGCCTTTACCGGTCTGGGCGCACCTTACTGGGATATGTACGCCCGGGGTGCCATTCTGGGCATCACCCGCGGCACCACCCAGAACCACATCATCCGCGCAGCCGAGGAATCCATTGCCTACCAGAGCGCCGACCTGATGTGGGCCATGGAAAAGGACACCGACATTACCATCAGCACCCTGAAGGTGGACGGCGGTGCCAGCCGCGACCACTTCCTGATGCAGTTCCAGTCCGACATCCTGGACAAGGAGGTGCTGCGCCCGGCCATCCGGGAGACCACCGCCCTTGGCGCGGCGTATCTGGCCGGCCTTGCCACCGGCGTGTGGAAGAGCCGGGAGGAGATCAGCCACCTGTGGAGCTGCAACCAGCTGTTCGAGCCCAAAATGGACGCCGCCCAGCGGGAAAAGCTGGTCAGGGGCTGGCACAAGGCCGTGGGCCGCAGCCAGGACTGGGCCGAGCACGAGGTGTAAGGCAGGAAAATCGCTGACAGCATAACATTATAATACCCCCGGCAGACTGTCACCGCAATGGTGATAGCCTGCCGGGGGTTTTCTGTACCGTTCACAGCAATCGAAGTTGAATTTATTCCAGATACTGCGGCAGATTCCAAGCACCTCGCAGCACACGGTGAATCTCCACAATCTTGTTTTCATCGTTGACGCGATAGAACACCAGATACTGGTCAACGACCAACCTACGATAAGCCGGGTCAAGGCGGTAGACCTCGCACATTTTCGGGGTATCGCCTAATTTTGTGATCTTCTCCCGAAGTTCTTTCAGTACACGGCTGGCTGTTTTAGGGTAAAAGCCAGACAGATACCGGGCGATATCGTTCAAATCCTGCACAGCAAGGGGCAGATATTTAATTTTATACGTCATACTGCTTGCTCAGCGTCTCCCATACGCTTTCGTGGTCTTCCCACTGCGTGTCGGGGTCAGCCGCCTGCTGTGTTGCCTTGGCAAGTGCCTCGGCAACATACCGCTGGTGCAAAAACTCTTCGTACTTGGCGTAGTCCTCAATGTTGATGAGTACGGATTCTCCACGGCCATGATTCGTGATGATCACATGGTTGTGGTCTTTGAGCATCTCCGAAAGCTCAGCGTAATGGTTGCGCAGATCCCGGGAAGGGCGAACGAATGTCTGCATCATACGAGACACCTCCTGTCAGAGTCATTGTATCACAAAATGACTACATGCGCAAGGCGGATGCTCTTGTTGGGGCGTGCGGAGCCCCAAGCCCTGCAGGGAACGAGTGCGGTAACCTGAAATCAATCCGTTTCATTTAGCCTTTCGAACAGTTTGCGATCAGTTTTATAAATTCCTTGATAAGGTTGTTCAAGATAGTACTTCCCCCTGTCCTCATACGCAAAGATCGTAATTGTTCCTGTCTCAAGCCGGAAGTCAATCTTGATATAATTTTTCGCTTGCGGAAAGTCTTGAACGCTTTCCTTCTTAGTCGGTTCAGAACTGGAAATATCGGCGATTATTTCACTTATCCAAGTTTTATCTGAATGGCTTACTGTGTTTTCTTCAAAAGTTATATCAATAGATGTGATCTCATCGGCTCGAGGTAGCGTAATGGGCGCTGCTCTTTTTCCACACGCAACTAAAGTCAATACACAAGCAAGACACAAAAATATAGAAACATATTTTTTCATAAGCATATTACCTCACATAGTTTGTTTGCACCATTATAATATAGCAGAGCAAAAATAACTATCAAGAGAAAGTAAAATATTTGTGAAGCCAAACTGTTTTCACTAAACATCTCCTAAATTCAAGATAATCGTCAATGCACATACAAACTGAAAGTTATCGACTTATTTTTTCCTATGGAATAAATTCATAACACCAGCTAATATTAAAAAAGCACCTATAATCCCACACCCTATGCGTTCTCCAAATCCATGTAAAAACAAGAAAAGTTTTGATGGCTGAAACGCAAGGTAAAGAAGCAGTACACCTAATACTAACATTAAAACTATCCCTATAATTCTTCCTGTTCTATTCATCACTTACACCTCAAAATTCCTATTTGTTGCTTACATTATAGTTCATTCATCCCTCCAAGTATAGTGAGATTTTGTAAAGGATTGAGAGAAACCGTCTTTCCATCGAACAGTTTCTCTCACTATATCATCCTGACACGATCAATTTACTGGTCAAAATCCGGATACAGCTCCAGCTGGGCAAAGTCCTCATCGGTCATCGCACAGAGCTTTGTAAGGGCGCTGTCGGTCAGCTCCCTCAGTTCCGTTTCCTCCGGTGATAGCTCGCCGCGCATCTCACGCAGGCTGTCGATCAATCCGGTGCGGCTACCGGTATTGTAAATGCACATCAGGTTCATTTCCTCAAAAGTAAAGTTTCCCATATCAAATCTCCCTTTCCGCACTCTTTTTTGGCGCTATCTTTTTGTGTTCTGCCTTGGGCTGGCTTTTCAGCTGCTCCATGACGGACTTTTTCTTTTCCCGTTCCTCCCGATGGGCAGCGGTAGCCAAATCCATGAGGGAAATGGGCTGACCGTTGCGGGCCTGCTGTTCCAGCTCTGCCACCGTAGGCTCTTTTGCGCCATTGTTGATGATACCGTCGATCATGCCGTAATCGTCCTCCACGGCCATCTCCGCATTTTTCAACGGATTTTCCGGCAGGAATCCGGGGATCTGGGTAAAACCAACACTGTCACAGTAATGACAGGATACCTTACCGTCCTGCTTGATCGCAACGATGTCACTGACACTCATAGAAGGACTGTGAAAATCCGCCGGCTTTTGCAGATTAAACTGCTCATATAGTTTTTCCAGCTGCTCCGGTACCGTGCCAGACTCCCTCAGCGGAGCTGTGTAAATGAGGTCATAATTGCTGCGGTCTATGGAAATGTCATGGGACTTTAACCAATCCAGATTCATAAAGCGCACATTCTGCGGATCGTCACGGCTCACCTGATAGATAGCAAAGCAATCTCTGTTCTGGGATAGAAATGCCTGTTCGCGTTCCTGCTGATGTTCCTGACGCTCCATGACCTTTTCGTGGAACTGAGGGCTTTTCTCCCATTCCTCACGGTCCACGCCAAAAAGACCGCCATGATCCATGATTTCCTGCGGGTCAAACACCATGCTCTCCGTATTGTCCTCATGCAGCACATAAACGGTCAAACCGGCGGCATCCAGTTCCAGCGCCCGTTCTCTGGTAACAGGGAACATCCCATCATAGGAGTAGCCGTATTCCTGCATATCTGGTGTGGAGACCTGCTCATCCGGCATGGGGTATTCATCCAGTGCCTGCTCCTGTGCTTCCGGCAGCTGGGAAGAAGCAGCCATCTGACTGACCTCTGCCTGCATCTGCTGGTAGGCAGCTTCCTGCAAGGTCTCAATCATGGACAACGGTGCGTATTTTACCGAGTCTCTGCCCAAATCGTTGTCATCACAAATCTGGAGAACTGCCTTCATGCGGGAAATCTCCGGCATATCCAGCTGACCACCATCCAGCTCTTTCATGGATGCGGCATCGTAAAGGGTATAGTCCCAGCCGCTGTCACAGGACTGGATATGAAGATAGGTGGCATTGTCGATCAGAAACAAAGCCTCCTGCTGATTGGCGTCCGCCCCCAGCACTTCCATTTCCGGCATTGCCGCAGCCAGTTCCTTTACCGCTTTTTGCACCAGAGGATTATCACGGTAATAGTCGATTGCCTGGATGGTGTCCAGGTCAATGGTCTGGCCGGTCAAAATCGGAAAAGGTCCTTCATAGTCGCTTCCGTCTTTCAGCTCAAAACCAATGCCCTTGATCCCGTTCATTCGTTCTGCCGGAATCTCCTGATAAATGCGGATTGCTTCCTCCAAAGACAGGTTATCGTGGTATTCTCCGAGGTTTGGAAATTCCATGCACTCTGCTACATAGTAGGTCAGATCGCCGGTCTGCTGTCTATCAGATACCTTAGCGGCATCTTCTGGCTGCTCTATCAGGGCGGGTTCCGGCTCTACCTTTGCATGAGGGTCAATTCCACGCTCTTTGCAGATTTCCTTATAGTGGCGCTCAATGTCGGAGATCAAAGTGCCGGAGGTTTTGTTGATGGTCTCCAAACTGGCTCTCAGCTCTTTCAGCTCTTTGCCCTGGCTCCAGCTTGCAATATAGCCGAAGCTGTTTTCTCCGGTCTCGATGCCAAAATACTTGCAGACCGCATAGGAGATGCTTTCAGCCTCCACTTCTTCCGTGTGACGATCTTTCCTCTGTTTCTGCAAAAACTGGGAGAGGGTAGAAAAGCCACCGGTAAAATTCAGCCCTTTTTCCTCGGTCAGCATCAAGCGTCCATCTTCCGTCAGTTCCAACGGCTCTGTCAGCAGAACGGAGCCTGCATGGTTTACAACCACTCGTTCTTCCACACAGACCGGATCTCCAGGATCGTAGTCAGAACCGCGCAGATCATAGCAATAAACGCCCTCTGGCAGATTATCGCGAGCAATCCGTCCGTTGGAGAACAGACCAAGTTTATCAAACAGCTCGATCTCCTGATATTGCTCGTCATTGGCAATCTGGATCTTTTTCTGATTGTGGAGCTTGCTGTGAGCAATCTCGTGAACCGTGGCCGAAACCGTCTGCACCTCGCTCATGCCCTGACGAATGGCAATTTTCTGATGATCGGCAGAAAAATAGCCGTCCGTATCGGCGGCCATTGCTTCAAAAGTAATCGGCACCGGTGCGCTGCGGCGCAGGGCCTCCATGAATGCCTCATAATTTGGCACATTGCCGGAAAGGGATGATGCAAGCTCCGGCAAAGGTTTCCCGTCGGTCTGGCTCACATCAAAGACCTTGACCGGGCGAAACATGGGAATCTCGATTTCTTTTTCCTCTGTGACGATCTTTCCGTCTTTATCCAGAATCGGAGCCTTGGTATCTGGGTCCAGCTTCTGCTCCTCGATTTTCTTCTTATACGGTGTGGGGGCGATGATGGTAATGCCATGCTCGCCCTTTTTTACATGACGCTCAAACTGGTCTTTCCACTTATTGTATCCGGCTACCAAAGTGGCGTCCGGCTTCTGCATATAGATGAGCATGGTGTTGTTTACCGAATAGCGGTGGAAGCGGGACATGACGGACAGATAGCGCATATACTTTTCACTCTCAAACAGTTCTTTGATGCCCTGCTCGATGCCATCTGTGATTTCCCTTAGCCGTTCTCGGTTGGTGGGTTTGTTCTCAGCCATGATTTTCAATCTCCTTTCCAAGTGTGTGATTTCTGCTGTGTGTTCTGCAATCCATGCCTTTTGTTCTTCTTCACTTTCATAAAGAAAAAGGTCCAGCAGGTACTCTACATAGGGTTTCTTCTGGATTGCTTCCACAAAGCGGGGGTGCGGTTCTTCCTCCGGTGTCCTGGGAGAACGGTCGGCTTCCCATTTTTTCAGCAGATAGTAGTAATCGGACAGTACGCGGTAACAGCGCTGTCGATCCTCCCGAAACTTCTGTGCCTCGGTTTTTTGCCGGACATATCTCCTGCGGGGCGGGGCCTGACTGTCATAGATCAGGCCAAAGTCCTGTGCCAGTTTCTCCGCCGCTTCTTTTGGGGAGAGGTCAAAGAGCTTTGCGGTAAAGTCGATCACATCCCCATCTTCACCGCAGCCAAAGCAGTGGAACCGCTGGTCTACCTTCATGCTGGGGTTCTTATCATCGTGAAAAGGACAGCAGGCCATGCCATTTCGCCTGACTTTTATCCCATAAAACTCTGCCGCTTCTCTGGTGCTGACCGACTGCTTGACCGCTTCAAATACATTCTCTGCCATGTGCCTTTAACTGCCGGACTTTTTCACAGGGGGCTGGTATCCGGCGGCTTTCGCACGCTCACTGGCAGCTTTGCGACGCTCGGCGCTGTATGGCTCCCGGACTGATACACACCGCTTGGGGACGGTAAAGTTATGGGCGTCCTTTCGGGTGATCTGGTCGGGGTGCTTTTTTGCCAGCAGTTCCAGCTTCTCCATCAGACGGGGATCGTGAGTGTAGACCTCAGCCATTGGTTCTGCCTGGTTATAGAGGAGAATGGTTTCCCGTTCCACTAAAGAGAGCTTCATCGGCTGCCTCCTTTCCGCTGGTCAAATTCCAGCTTGAAGTTGGCATACTGTCCATCGTCCTCCAAAACCACAGTGGCATCGTAGGTCTTGCCGGTTTTCTCCGAATATAGCCCCGTCACACGGACACGGCCATCGTTCAGCAGCGCAGACACCACAGCCTTGGTCGGCTGTTTTTTCTTGGCAGCCCACCATTTGTTGTTTTTCCAGATTGCAAATTTGCAAGAATCATTCTGACAGAAGAAGCCTTTTTGCAGTTCTGCAACTTCACCGCCGCAGCGAGGGCATTTGCCCACCACCTCACGGGGCGGAGTGAACAGGTACTCAGTTCCCTTGATGACCTGATAAGTCCCCACCAGATCTTTCAGCATGGTGCTGATCCCGTCCAGAAACTCCTCCGGGGCAAGCTGCCCGCGCTCGATCTCGCCCAGTCGGTACTCCCACTCGGCAGTCAGAAGCGGCGATTGCAGTTGTTCCGGCAGAACGGTGATCAGGGAAACTGCATCGTGGGAAGGGAGAAGCTGCACCGTTTTCCTGCTCTTTTTTCGTTCCAGAAAACCGGCAGATACCAGCTTTTCCAAAATACCGGCACGGGTGGCCGGTGTCCCCAGACCTTTTCGCTCGGCGTCCTCCGGCATATTCTCTTTTCCGGCAGTCTCCATTGCGGACAACAAGGTATCCTCCGTAAAGTGCTGAGGCGGACTGCTTTTGCCTTCTTTGACGATTGCCGCAGCAACCGAAAGGGTCTGTCCTTCGGTCAGCTCCGGCAGGGCTTTCTCTGCGCCCTCTTTTTTCGGCTCTGCATCCTTCATTTTGGCACGGTAAGCGTCCTCCAGTGCTTTCCATCCGGGATGCTTCACCGTTTTTCCTTTTGTGGTAAACTCCCCACCGGCACACGCTGCAATCACAACGGTTTCCGAATAGATATGGGGTTTGGCTACGGCGCACATCAGACGCAGGGCCACCAGCTCCAGCACCGCTTTTTCTCCCGCAGGAAGGGCAGAAAGGTCTGCATCCTTGAGATTTCTGGTAGGGATTACTGCGTGGTGGTCGGTTACTTTCTTATCGTTGATTACCGTCTGCGGATCACAGGTAATGGCGATTCCTTTGCGAAACGGCATAGCATTGGCAACCAGATTCACCAGCACCGGCAGGCTGTCTGCCATATCACCGGTCAGATAGCGGCTGTCAGTACGGGGATAGGTGCAGAGCTTCTTTTCATACAGGCTTTGCAGATAGTCCAGGGTCT
>OIBC01000465.1_pt1 | contig 15374 bp, 7 predicted proteins | sample 1580901 | NCBI WGS metagenome assembly OIBC01 (sample SAMEA3882539, study PRJEB24775) | human gut metagenome | biome: human-associated habitat; feature: intestine environment; material: feces | place: Netherlands | collected 2009/2010 | reverse complement strand
GGATAGTTCCGTGTACAAAAAAGAATTGAAAAATGCCTTATGAATTCAAGCGCAAATCGATCGCCTTCGTTCGGCGGAATTTCATTAGATTCAAGAAGGAAACGGAATTTTTTGTATTCGATTAATTCTTTTTTAATCTTAACATAATAACGTAAAGAAAAACTAAATTATGATAAATTAAAAATTCATAACGATGTCATAAAAAGGTTTTGTACAATTTATTTTTTTGACATTTTTATCAAGATATCAACTCGTTTTATGGATTGAAAGTGAAAACAAAATTAAAAAATGGTTGATATTTTTTGAAAGCTCTGATAATTTTATGAATGTGAGTAGTTCGTTGCAAAGGTTTTAAATAGGGGGTTAAATAATTTGAAGGACGATAAAAGCGTTTCAAATTCAAGCAGGGCCGACAAAGCTCTGCATTTGATAGCAGCAACGGTCTTGTGCGGTGCGGTTTTGAATGTTTCGATCGAGGCTTTGGTGCTGCAATCAAGCGTTTCGGCCGACGTCGTTTCGCAATCATCGAAGTCCAGGCAGATCCTGACCAAGTATTTGCAGGAAAAACACAAGCAAAAGGCCAAGATCGACAAGCAAAAATTTCTTGAAGCAATCAAGGAGCAGCAGGAAGCAAAAGGACAGACGAGCCGGACGGACGAAAATTCCAAGGTTCGCGTGATCGTGACGCTTGATGCCGATGCGGCCGTTGATCATACGGCAAAACCAACCGGTTCGACGGAATCGGTCAAAAAGATCGAAAAAGCAGTCGACAAGGTCAAAGGAGCACAGGCCGACGTTCGCAAGCAGGTTGAAAAAATTTCGGGAAGCAACGTCAAGCGCTCGTTCGGATATCTGGTCAACGGTTTTTCGATCGACGTCAAAGTTTCCGATTTGCAAAAGATTCAGGATCTGAAAGGCGTTGCTTCTGTCAAACCGGTTCGTGTTTATTATCCGGCCGATTCTTCCGCAAATGAAATGGCGGACGTTCAAAAAGTCTGGCAAAATCACAAGCTCAAAGGCGAAGGCATGGTCGTTTCGATTATTGATACCGGAATCGATTACAATCACAAGGATTTGAAGCTTGATGCCGGAACAAAAACCGCGCTTTCAAAAGATTCCGTTGAAGCTAAAGCAAAGGAGTTCGGACACGGCAAATTTTATACGGACAAGGTTCCTTATGGCTACAACTACGCCGACGGCAACGACAACGTCATCGACAACGGCAATGGCGACATGCATGGTCAGCACGTTGCCGGCATTGCGGCTGCCAACGGGACGGGGGCCGATTCCGTCAAAGGCGTCGCACCTGATGCGCAGTTGCTCGCAATGAAGGTCTTTTCAAACAACGGCTCGATCAAAGGCTGCTATGACGATGACTTGATTGCCGCAATCGAAGACTCGGTCAAGCTGGGGGCAAACGTGATCAACATGAGTCTTGGGTCCGTCAGTTCAAACGTCGATGAAAACGATCCTGAACAGTCTGCGGTCAGAAAAGCTTCTGAACAAGGCGTTCTTTGCGTAATCTCAGCCGGAAACAGCGGCGTTTCGACGTCAACCGGGAGCGGAAATCCCGACCAGCAGTTTGACTCTGACGAATTGAGCACGGTCGGGGCACCCGGAATTGCTCCCGAAGCCTTGACGGTCGCTTCTTCTGAAAACGAAAAAGTCGTTTCGCCAACGATGAGAGATGCATCGGGCAACGTCAAGTTCGATTCAATTGCTGATTTGACGGACGGATCGACCGTGATCACCCAGCAGGAAACGGACTATGCTCAGATGACCGGTGAACATAAAGTCGTTTCGGTCGGAACCGGCTCAGAAGACGAGTATGACGGAAAAGACGTCAAAGGACAGATTGCGCTCGTCAAGCGTGGCGCAATCACCTTCTCGGAAAAGGCCAACAATGCCAAAGCACATGGTGCCGTCGGCGTCATCATCTACAACAACGTCGGAACCGATCTGATTTCGATGGCGATTGACGACAAGACGTTCCCAACGGTCGGAGCATCTCTTGCCGATGGCGAAAAGCTTGAAGAAACGGCTGCGGCCGGCAAGACGATCAATTTGAAGTTCGAACGGCAGCTGGTGACGAACGTTTCAAGCGGCAAGATGTCGGACTTCAGTTCATGGGGACCAACGCCTGCGCTTGATTTCAAACCGGAAATCTCGGCTCCGGGCGGAAAAATCTATTCGCTTGCCAATAACGACAAGTATCAGCAAATGAGCGGAACATCAATGGCTTCACCGTTTGTTGCGGGTTCGGAAGCACTGGTTCTTCAAGGAATCAAGAATCGAAATCTCGGCCTTTCGGGTAAGGCTTTGACGACTTTTGCCAAGAATTCCGTTTTGAATACCGCAACTCCTATGAAAGACAAGGAGCATACGAAGGAAATCATCTCCCCAAGACGCCAGGGCGCAGGTCAGATCAACGTTGATCGAGCAGTTAAAAACAACGTTTCGGCAACTTATGACAAGACCGGCTTGGGGACGGTTTCCCTCAAGGAAATCGGCCTTTCCGCAAGTTTTACCGTAACGCTTCACAATTACGGTTCAAAAGACGAGACGTATTCGTTCAACGACTACGGCGGAGTCTACCGGCAAAAGACGGATGACAACGGTGAAATCTACGATACGAAGATTGACAAGGCGAAGATTTCGACGGACAAGAACGCGATTACGGTCAAAGCCGGCGAATCAAAGCAAGTCACGTTCAATTTGTCGCTTCCGCAAGGATTTGAAAAGCAGCAGTTCGTCGAAGGGTACGTTGGCTTTGAAGGAAAGGGAGATGCGCCAAATCTCGTCGTTCCGTACATGGGCTTTTATGGGACATACAGCAAGGGACAGATTGTCGGCAAGATGCTTTATGAAGACGATTGGAACCTGCCGACTTATGCCGGATTCCTGACGACGAACGACGGAAACGTTCCTGGGCTCTACTATGACGATGAGAAAGGCAGATACAACGTTGACACCGGTTCTGTAGCATTTTCGCCTGAAAACGAAGACGGCATCAACGATTACGTCGAACCGAGTCTTTATTATCTGAGAAACTACAAGAAGTCCGAATATCAGATCGTTGACAAGGACGGAAAAGTCGTTAAGAATCTCGGAACGGATTATGACGGCGTCAAGGACTATTACAGCGCATCTTCAGGTAAATGGACGACTCATAATGAAGGCAAGTGGGACGGAACCTTAAAGGACAAGAACGGCAGGAAACAGTACGCTCCTGATGGGACGTATCAATATAAGATCACGACGACTCCGGTAACCGACGGCGACAAGCAGGTCAGCTGCGTCAAGTTCAAGATTGACAATACTGCGCCTTCGATCAAGGATCTCAAGATCAGAGAAGACGGACGAGTCGAATTCTCCGCAACTGACGGCAAGGGCGTCGGCGTTGAAGACGTGGCTCTGCTCGTTAATGACAACGTTGTTAAAACAGACTTGACGCTTGACAGGAAGACCAATAAGTACGTCACAAAAGACAGCGTAGCGTCTGAGTTTGTTTCCGGTCGAAATTACGTTTATGCATCTGCTCAAGACAAGGCAGGCAATATCGGCTTTTCTGCGACGAGCCAGGTCAAGGATGCCGAAGGCGTACTGTATTTCAACGTCGGAAACGACACGACGATTACGCAAAACACCGAAGGGTTTGACAGCGAAAAGAAGACGTTTGACGTTTCAGGAACGTATGAACCAAATGAAACGTTCTTCATCAACGGACAGGAAGTCAAAACCGATGGGGAAGGATACTTTAAGGACAGCGTTTCAGTCAAAGCAGGCGACAACGTCCTGACCGCTTCAAAAGACAGGGAAGGAAAGAACGTTTTGAATTCGGTCAAGTTTAAGGTCGACCTTTCTTCTGCCAAGATTTCGGTTGACGGCTTGGATGAGGCAACGAAGACCGTGACGGCTCCGGCAAGCACGTATAAGCTGACGGGATCAGTCGAAGATGCAAAATCCTTGACCTTGAAGAACGAGTCGACGGGAGAAAGCGCAACGGACGTTCAGATCGTCGGCGGAAAATTCAGTCAGGATTTGAATCTGAACTACGGCGACAACGTCTATACGCTGACAGCAGTTTCTGCAAACGGCAACGTTTCAACGAAGACGTTCAACGTGAGGACGACTAATTCGACAACGTACAACGGCAGCGTGATCGATTTCGACAACCTTGAAAGCGGCGTGACGGTCGTTGGCAAGACGACAACGGGCTATGATGCCGAAAAAGGCGAACTGACGATTACCGGCAAGCTCAAGTATCCGGTCGACGTCTTTAAGATTCAAGGAAAAGACGTTCAATATGACAAGAACACGTTGGCATTCAGCTACACGGCAACGGGCATCACGAACGGATCGAAGTCTTTGCCGGTCTTCATCCAGTCCTCGAAACTGAACGAAGGCAAACCGGTCGTTGATTACGGCTTCATCCTTTGGGTTGACGGAACGGCACCGTCGCTTCAGTTTGAAAAGATGACGGCCGATGCAAACGGCAACCTGACCGCTTATACGAACAAGAATCCGTATGAGCTCAAGGCGAAGATCAACGACAATCTCAGCGGCTACTTGCTGACAGTTGACGGTGATGCTGCATTTACCGACAAGGACTACTATCTGTTTAACGAAGACTTCTTCAAGGGTCGTGCTGCGGCTGACGTTTCATACGGCATCGATCCGGTCGTCGAAGGCACGAAGAAAGTTGCCGTTTCCCTGAAAGATTCGGCAGGCAATGCGACGGATGCTTCGTTTACGCTTGCGCATCACGCAGCCGTGCTCAAGGCGCCGGTCGTAACGCCGAACACGTCGAAAAAAGCGCAAACGGTCGTGCTTTCCGCAGCAGGTGCCGGCTTTGACAAGAATCATGAGGCTCCAAAGCTTTATGTTTCAACGGACGGCAGCACTTGGAGCGAAGTTCCCGATGGCAAATACAGCGTTGCGACAAACGGTGAATATCAATTCAAATATGCTGACGTTTACGGCAACGAATCTGAAACGACCAAAGTCGGCGTAAACAACGTCGTCAACGCAATTTACTCGGATCCGACCGTCAAGCTGAGCTCGACTGACGGTTCACAGGAATCAGTGACGGTTACGCTCGGATTCGCCAAAGAAGACACGGATCAGACGTTTAACCACTTGCGTTACAGATTTGAAGGCGAGGCCGAATGGAAGAACTACGACAAGCCGTTTACGGTTGACAAGGATGCAGTCGTGGAATTCCAGTCATATGACGATGCCGAAAACGAAAGCCAAGTGCTCAAGACGAACGTCATCGTGAAGAAGTCTGAACAAACGACGGGCAAAGGTTCTGAGGACGATGACAAGCGGCCAGGCAGCGGCCAGACCGCAGGCAACGGTTCAAACAACGGCGGCAAGTCTGAAGGCAATCCTGACGTTGGCGCAAAGTCAGGCAGCTCGAACGTTTCAGCAAACGGCAAGGCGAATTCTTCAACCGGATCAAACGGCAAGGAAAGTCCGGCAACAGGCGACAATGTCAAGAATTACACCGTTCCTGGTCTGATCACGCTCGCGTTTTCCGGGGTTCTTGCAGTCATGGGCTTGAAGAAGCGCAAGGAAGACTGATCAATTTTTTAAAGTTTAAAATGGGATTTTTTCTGCAGATTTTTGCGGAAAAAATCTTTTTTGATTAGAAAATTTCTAAAACGGACCCTTTGAAGCAAAGTTTTCAAAGCGGTCCGTTTTAATTTAATGCAATTTTCTCTCATTTTAAAAGAAAGGCCATGATTTATCTTTGATATTTTTTAATTTTGACTTCATTCTTACGGTCATGTTGCCGATTGACAGTGATATGGGAGCATTTTTACATTAGTGAGAGAAGGTAATTTAATGGATGTAAAAAAACGTTTCAAACTGTACAAATCAGGCAAAAGATGGGTTGCTTTGGCCTTGCTGTTCGGAGGCACTGCATTTTTCATCGAAACGAATCAGACGGTGGCAAATGCCGATGAGTCCGTTGCTCAAACGAGCGTGCAAAGCGAACCGGATAATTCTTTGCAGGTTCAAACGGAAGACAAACAGGAATCTGCAGATCAAAAAGATTCGTCTGAAGCGAAACAGCCGGTCCAAAGCGATTCTCAACAGTCCACGGCAGCTGAGGAAACGCAGGAAAAAGCGGCAACGACTGAAGAAACTGAAAAGGCTGCTTCGCAATCGACGCCCAAAGCAGCTTCGCAATCGACCGTCTCCACGCCGACGGAGCAAACGCTATCTCAAAAAAACAATCCTGCGGTGACGACTCAGCCTAAAAAAACCGGTTTCCAAAAGAGTCAGGATGAAAAAAAGACATATTATTACGATGGCAGCGGCAACATGGTGCACGGTCAGCAAAACATCAATGGCAAGTGGTACCTGTTTGATGAACAAACAGGCGAAATGAAGACGGGATTTCAATATATCTCATCCCAAAAGAAGAAAGTCTACTACTCAAATGCCGGTCAGATGCAGTACGGTCAGCAGCATATCGACAGGTACTGGTATTTGTTCGACAACTTTACCGGGGCGATGCAGACCGGATTCCAATACATAGCAAATCAGCGCAAAGTCGTCTATTACAACAATGCTGGCCAAATGCAGTACGGTCGCCAAAAGATCAGCGGCAGAACATATGACATGAATCGCATGACAGGTGCCGTTTCTCATGGCAGCGGTCAGCAAAACATCGGCGGCAAGTGGTATCTGTTCAACAAAAACGGAACTGCCAGAACCGGATTTCAATGGATCGCAAATCAGAAGAAAACCGTTTATTATAACAACAACGGCCAGATGCAGTACGGCCAGCAGCGCATCGGCAATGGATGGTACCTGTTTTCCTGGGGAACGGGCGCAATGCAGACAGGCATTCAGAATCTGAAAAATTACGGAGAAAACAAGACCGTCTATTACGAAAGAAACGGCAGGATGCAGTATGGTCAAAGAAACATCAGGGGACACTGGTATTTGTTCCAAAACGGAACGGGCAAAATGGCAACAGGGTTTCAGAATTTAAAGAGCTACGGCCAGGACAAAATCGTTTACTATGCAGGCAACGGCCAGATGCAATACGGTCAGCAGCACCTGTCTGGACACTGGTATTTGTTCGATAAAAATACCGGTGCAATGGCAAAGGGACTCAAGTGGATCGGTGACCAGAAAAAGATCGTCTATTACGACGGCAACGGCCAGATGCAATACGGATTCAAAGACATCAGCGGTCACAGATACTATTTCGATACGTTGACCGGCAAAATGACGATCGGCGAAAGAAAGATCGGCAACGATTGGTATCTGTTCGATCAAAACGGTTTTATGAAAACCGGTTTTCAGTGGGTTTCAAGTCAAAAGAAGACGGCTTATTATGACAAACAGACCGGTCATCGTTTGAAAGGTATGCAAAAAATTGACGGAAATCTGTATCATTTTGACGAAAATACGGGTGCAATGACGACCTCCCAGATTGCATACGACAAAGGAACGAAGAAACTTTATCTGTTCGACAATCATGGTCACGTCGAATATGCGGTCAACGGATACAACATTGACAAAACGACCGGCGCGCTTGCCTACAAGGGCGTAGTCGAGCTCAACGGCAACCACTATTATTTCGATAACAATGGCCAGATTCATGTCGGATTCCTCAAAGTCGGTCGAAATACGCAATACTTTGACCAGACGACTGCCAAACGAGCTACGGGTCAAAAGAACGTTAACGGCAGCTGGTATCTGTTTGACGGAAACGGCAACATGAAATACGGTTTTCAGTGGATTTCCAATCAAAAGAAAACGGTCTATTATGATTTGAACGGTCAAATGCAGTATGGACAGCAGCATTTGAGCGGATACTGGTACCTGTTCCACATGAATACCGGCGCAATGCTGACCGGCATTCAGGATCTGACACCTTACGGTCAAAAGAAGAAGTGCTTGTATGCCGGCAACGGTCGCATGCAGTACGGTCAGCAAAACTATCGCGGACACTGGTATCTTTTTGACAGGCGCACCGGCGCAATGCAGACGGGCTTCAAAGATTTGAAGTCATATGGTCAAAACAAGGTCGTCTATTATGCTGACAACGGTCAAATGCAGTATCGCTGGCAGGTGATCGGACATGACCAATATTACTTCGATACCTCAAGCGGTGCGCGCTATGCCGGAAGACGCAAAATCGGCAATCGCTGGTACAGTTTTAACGGCAACGGCACGCTCAAATGTTTTACCGCGCGCGTCTTGAACTGGTTCTTCAACCGCAGAGGCAAGCTGACTTATTCGATGTACGGTTCAAGAACAGGGGCTGACGGGACTGCGGACTGCTCCGGATCGATGGTTGCGGCCTTAAGAGGTGCCGGAGCTTCCAGACCTGCCTATACCTACAATACCGAGTCGATTCATCCGTATCTCAAGTCAAACGGATACTATCTCGCAAGAGAAGGCAGGGACGTCAATTATGTTCCGCAATACGGCGATATCGTCATTTGGGGAAAGAAAGGCTATAGCGGCGGCGGCGGCGGACATATCATGATCATGTCTTCTGCCGGATCCGATGCAAAATGCATCTCGACTTGCGGTTATTACTGGGACAAAAATCCGAATTCGATTTATGGCGCCAGAGGCCAGGCCGTTCAGGAATTCAAGTACAAGTGGTATCACGGCACGCACAACAATATGTACTACTATGTCTACAGACCTTATGACTTGAGAAGAAGTTAAAAATTTCGCACCGTGTTTGAAAGCGGTCGGAAAAAATCAGTTCTCAAATTGAAAAACCGGATGATTTGCAATCAATTGCAAATCATCCGGCTTTTTTTGCGTATGCAGGACAATCGCCTTCCATGATGGAAATAACCCAAAAAAGTTTGGCGGTAAATTTGACTGAGAGCTTGGCGTGCTGATTTAGCGAGTGCTGCATTTGGCAAAATCACTGCCGTTTACGTGCCCGTAGGATGCTTGAATTATGTACATTTTGACGATATGGGCAGGCATATGAGCGTGAGTATTGAGCATTTTTTTTGGACGTGCTCTGCATTTAATGAAAAGAGAAGAATGTTTACAAAATCAATCGCCGTATAATGTAAGCGCTACAATCTGTTATCGGTAACACGTTGTAATCGGTTGCACAAAGGAATATGATAACGCATAATAAGACTTGTAAGAAAATGAACTAACCTAAAGGGGGATTTAAAATGAACAAATACATTAAGAAAGCTAGTGTTTTAGCTGTTGCGTTGGGTGCAACCGCATCATTGGCTGCTTGCGGAAGCAGTAAGAGCGGATCCGATTCCTCAAAGAAGACGATCACGATTTCCGTTGACAAAGGCTACAAAGATTATATCAATGAAATCAAAGGCAGCTTTGAAAAGAAGAACAACGTCAAGGTTGTCGTAAAGACGAAGGATGCTACGGCAACTTTGGATGCTTTGAAACTTGACGGACCTGCAGGTAAAGCTGCTGACGTAATGATGGCTCCGTTTGACAGAGTCGGCGTTTTGGGCAAGCAAGGCCAATTGGCTGACGTTAAGCTTGCCTCCGGTCGCTACGATTCACGCGACAAAAAACTTGTTACGCTTAATGGCAAGCAATATGGCGAACCGGCCATAATAGAAACGCTCGTTATGTACTATAACAAGGATCTTATCAAGACGGCTCCTAAGACGTTCAAAGATCTTGAAGCTCTTGCCAAGAATCCAAAGTACGCATATGCAAACGACAAGACCAAAAACGTCGGGTTCCTTTGCCAATGGACAAATTTCTATGACGCTTACGGCTTGATCAAAGGTTATGGCGGCTATGTCTTCGGTGACAACAATACAAATCCTAAGAAGCTTGGTTTGAACAACAGCGGTGCAGTTGAAGGTTTGACATACATCACTGACTGGTTCAAGAACGTTTGGCCAAAGGGCATGCAGTCAAAGACTTCAAACGAAAACTTCATCACGGATCAATTTACGTCCGGCAAGACTGCCGCAGTCATCGATGGTCCATGGATGGCCGCAACATATAAGAAAGACAAGGTCAACTATGGCGTCGCAACGATTCCGACGTTGGACAACGGTAAAAAATATCAGGCATTCGGCGGCGGCAAGGCATGGGTCGTTTCAAAGTATACGAAGAATAAAGCAGTTTGCCAGAAGTTCATCGACTATCTGACAAGTGACAAGAATCAAGAGAAACTCTACAAGGACATTCAAGAAGTTCCTGCCAATCAAAATGCTCGCAAGTATGCAGTCAAGAATGGTACGGAATTGTCCAAGGCCGTTATCGATCAATTTGCTTCTGCAGATCCGATGCCTAACATTCCGGAAATGGCCGAAGTTTGGACAGGTGCTGAAAACTTGGTAATAAATGCGGCTTCTGGCAAGAAGACACCAAAGCAGACGGCAGATGCTGCTGTAAAACAGATCAGTCAATCGATTGAGCAAAAGTATAAGGATTAACAAGGTGTGAAGACCAGCCGCTTAACAAGGCGGGAGATAAGGAGGGGCGCAAGTGATCAGCGCAAGCGCAGTCACGAAGCGGCACGAACTTATCATGAGCCTTGTTGCTGGTTTGAGCCCGATTATGCAAGGTGTGGAGCCGAACGGTTAGCCCCCGCGTATCCAAGTCGCACTTGCGACGGGTAAGCTCGTCTTGCCCGAGCGAGGGTGCTTGGGACAAGGGGGCTGTGAGGCGAAACCCGATTAGGACAAGGTGTGAAGACCAGCCGCCTAACAAGGCGGTAGATAAGGAGGGGCGCGAGCGATCAGCGCAGTCGCGACGCGGCACGAACTTATCATGAGCCTTGTTGCTGGTCTGAGCCCTATTAACAAGGTGTGGAAGCGAGCGCTCATGACCCCGTACGCAAGCATTGGGCGACCAAGCTCCACAACTGAATGATGATTTTAAATCCGTGCCAGTGATGGCACGGATTTTTTCTTGTTCTGGGCGGTGCACCGAGATTTCACTCAAATTTTACGGACAAAGCGCCATTTTTGGCTGATTTGTCCGTAAGCAAAACGCATTTTACGGACAAACCGTCATTTTCCGATGATTTGTCCGTAAATTTTTGGCCATTATGATGAGGATTTACGGACAAAGCCGGCTTTTTGGAACATCTGTCCGTAAAACAAGGTCCGAAACACCTGAATTTTTACGGACAACCGGCCGTTTTTGACCATTTTGTCCGTAATCGCCATTTTTCGAGCAGGCCATTTACGGACAACCGGCCCATTTTCATCGATGTGTCCGTAAATGACAATGATTTTGCCAAATGCAGTGCTGCTCATCACCTGCTCAATCGCTGCACCTGACCTCGGTTACGGGCAAAACGTTCTTTTTGGAATTTGCTCGTAATCTGTGACCGCACGGCAGCGGACATCTTATAGCAGAAAAGAAGAACAATGAGTGAAGCAATTTTGATCATGGTTAAGCACGAAAAATGCTTAACCGATGCAATAAGTGGGCTGGTATAAAAAAGTCCCAAAGAAAGCGTTATCAGAAACATATCGCAACGTTTGTCGCATACAATTATGTTGTTTTTCGTGGATATTGCGTGTATATTATGAAAGTGGATAATGATTATACTTGATTATAATTAATTAAGGGAGGCAGATAATTTTGAAGATGATTAAAGCAGAATTCGAGAACATCGCAAAGCACAAGATTTTGACTGCGACAATCTGTGCAATGATGATTATTCCGTTCTTGTATTCCGTATTCTTCTTAAAGTCGGTTTGGGATCCTTACGGCAATACCGGGCATCTTCCGGTTGCCGTTGTCAATAAGGATCAATCGGTCAAATTCCAAAGCAAGAATTTTGCAGTAGGTGATCAGTTGGTGGATCAGCTCAAGGAAAACGGGGATCTTGACTGGCATTTCGTTTCTGCAGAGAAAGCACAGTACGGATTGAGTCATAAGAAGTATTACATGGTAATTACGATTCCTGAAAACTTCTCGAAAAACGCAACGACCGTACTGAACAAGAAACCAAAGAAGATGGAACTTACTTATAAAACCAATGATTCCTTGAACTACATTGGTGAAGTTATTTCCAAACAAGGTGCGACGCAAGTCAACGCAAGCGTTAAGGAAAGCGTGTCTGAAGCATACGCCGATACGATGTTCAAGGTTATCAAGAAGGTCGGCGGCGGGTTCAAGACGGCCGCAAATGGTGCCAAGAAGCTTTCAGACGGTTCGAAGACATTGTCTGACGGACTCAATACTTATACTGCGGGCGTTGATACGGTCAACAAAGGCGTCATGACGCTCAATGCCGGTGTAGTTCCTTTGGGAAGCGGCGTTTTGCAATTGACGACAGGATCAAGCACGTTGAAAAACGGGATCGACACTTATACTGCAGGCGTTGATACAGTCAATGGCGGCGTGCAGACGCTCAAGGGTTCAGTTCCTGCTTTGACGAGCGGCGTGGGTCAGCTTTATACGGGTTCAAATACGTTGAAGGACGGGGTTGCGAACTATACCAAAGGAACCGATCAAGTTGCTGACGGCATAGCACAAATTAACAGCAACGTTCCGGCACTTAAGGCTGGTGCAACGAAATTGGTTTCAGGAACCGGCGATCTGAAAAAAGGCGTTTACGGTTATACGGACGGTGCAAGTCAAATCAATCACGGTTTGACGCAGCTCGATTCAAATTCCGCATTGCTCAACAAGAGCGTTGCCGGATTGAGCGAATTACCTCAAGGCGTCGCTGCGACATACGTTTTGAACAGCACGATCAATGCCGGTCTCAAGCAGATTGATACGAATGAATTGGACAGCATGGTTTCTTCAATGGCTGATGTTCAGTCGAAGAAAGAACAGATTGCAAAATTATCAGGCACTTTGGCAACGATCAAGGCAAACATCGGGACGCTTAATACCGAATTGGCAACCGCCAAGACCGGAATTGCAACGGTTAATAACGCCAAGAATGAATTCAACAAGGCAATGACGCAGTATTTGACCGAAATTGCCACGAATTCCGTTAAGTCAAATGTCATCGCAACGACTGCACAGGATGACATTGACAAAGTTTTGAACAGCGGCACTCTCAGCGAAGATCAAAAGAACGCTCTCAATGATGCCAAAACACGGATTTCAGCCATTCAAACGAACAACAACGATACGTTGCAAGCAGTCAACAATTTGAAGGCTGCAGCTCAAACGTTCAATACTACGACTGAAAAAGTTCTCAGCGGATTGAATAATCTGATGAGCAGCGTTGACAAGCTCAAGGGCGGCCTTGCTAGCGTTGACGGCACGATCGACACGGCAAACAAATTATTGGCTGAAAGTGACGATTTGACAAATGCAGAGTCGCAGGCCAAAGTGAAGAAATTGTCTGCGGCAGTCAAGAGCCTTCAAAGCTTATCTGCTAATGTGGTTCAGATTTCGACATCGGTCAACAGAGGCGTCAATACTGAAGAAGCCCTCAAAGATCTTGATTTGAATGCAATTTTTGCAGCCAGTGCGGATGATAAAAAGGTTCAGCAGCTTATTGCTTCTCAATCAGCCGAGATGGCTAAGCATTCACAAATTCCTGCGCTGATTAAAGGCGTTGGAAACTACACGGCCGGAGTTTCTCAAACTCTTGCCGGAAGCAACATGCTTGTTGCCAAAAACAACGATCTTAATGCCGGCGCAACAGAACTTGCAAACGGAGTCGATGGATTGGGTGCAAAGATTCCTAAACTTACGCAAGGAATCACGGCATTGTATAATGGTACTCAAAAGCTTAAGAACAATTCAGCTGCGCTCAATTCAGGCGCAAGCAAAATAAATGCCGGTCTCGGCCAGCTCAACGGTAAAGTTCCGGCCCTTGCAAGCGGCGTAAATCAGCTTGCATCCGGCACGTCACAGCTTGCGGCCAACTCAGGCGCATTGCGTTCAGGCGCAGGTCAGCTTGCATCCGGCCTCGGTCAGCTCAACAGCCAGGTACCGACATTGACTGACGGCGTTTCACAGCTTGCGGCCGGCACATCGAAGCTTTCGGCCAACTCAGGCAAGCTTGACAAGGGTGCAACCGATGTTCATAAGGGCAACAAGAAACTTGCTTCTGCTCTTAAGGGCGGTGCAGATACCGTCACGAAGCTCAAACTCGGTTCAGCTAACGCAAGCATGTTTGCAAGCCCGACGAAACTTAAAGAAAAGCATTACAGCTACGTTCCTAACTACGGCTATGCTTTGGCACCGTACATGCTGTCAGTTGCTCTGTTCGTCGGATGCCTCGTCTTCAATCTCGTTTATCCGATTCGTCGGATTTCAACGGAAGACGGCAGCGCAACGGAATGGTTCTTCAGCAAGGTTGCGATCGGAGCGCTCGTAGCTACGGGCAATGCTTTGGTTGAAACGGTCTTGATGATGGTCTGCGGGCTTCATCCGGATCATCCGGTTCAGATGATCGTGAATGCCGTTTCATTCTCGTTCACGTCCATGTTCCTGATTATGTTCATGGCAATGGCATTCGGCAACCCTGGTCGCTTCATCTCGATGATCTTGCTGGTTATCCAGCTCGGATCTTGCGGCGGTTCGTTCCCAATCGAAATCACTCGCGGAATGAACGGTTTCTTCCAGGCAATCAACCCATACTTGCCGATGACGTACTCTGTTTACGGATTCCGTGAAGCATTGACGTCAGGACTTGGAGCAAATCAGGTCTTGCATTCGGTTCTGATTCAGCTGATATTCATTGCAGCGTTCCTCATCTTGTTGTACGTTACGATGCGCGTCATCCGTCCGGAACAAGAATTCCATGAAGAAATGGAATCAGAATATCCAGGCAACTAAACAGTTGTAAATGACTGACTTCAAAAAGGAGCCGGGAATCATTCCCGGCTCCTTTTTCGTGTCTGTATAATGTCTTTTGATTCGTCAAAATGCAGTGCAGCTTCAGTGCTCTGCATTTTTAAGCAGAATCATGCTTCGTATCCGACCATCAAGCCGCCTTTTTGGGCATAGTAGGTGCAAAGACCACGTGCATTTCTGATTTCGACAGAGGCTTCAGGGTGCTTGTCAAGAATGGTCTGTTTCAGGTTGTTTGCTCCTTCTTCGTTCAAAATATGCGCAATGATGACGCGACCGTTGGAAAAACCGTGTTCTTCCATGTCTTTAATTAAATAAGAGATGGTTTTTTTGGCACCGCGAGCTTTTCCGATCGGCGTGAGCTTGCCGTCATCCGGACGACCGATGATGCGGATTTTGAGCATTTTGGCGACTTTGGCCACTGCCGGACTGATGCGCCCGTTTTTAGCCAGATTATCGAGCGATTCAAGCGCAAAGTTCAGGTGCGTTTTTTCTTTGTAGGCATTGATTTTTGCGCAGATTTCGTCAAAATTCAGACCGGCATCGATTAATTCTTTCAGCTTGTCGATGATAAGTTCCATCTCGGGCCCGGCTGAAAG
>OIBC01000457.1_pt1 | contig 15533 bp, 12 predicted proteins | sample 1580901 | NCBI WGS metagenome assembly OIBC01 (sample SAMEA3882539, study PRJEB24775) | human gut metagenome | biome: human-associated habitat; feature: intestine environment; material: feces | place: Netherlands | collected 2009/2010 | reverse complement strand
CGGCCGTCGGGCAGATCGACGTCGAAGTGGACACGGCCCGTTCGCTGCCGACGGCAGTGATCTACGAAATCGACGGCGACCGGGTTCGGATCGACATCCGTTCCGTCACCGTTCACGAGGCGTCGCCCCGCACTTTCGATGCGGAGAATTACGCCGGGTACGAGTGGATCGATTTCCGGTAGTGTATTTTTCCCGATCGTGCTGGCGGTCGTAAATAGGGCGTGATGTATAAAATTTGTCCGAACGGCTTTGAAATTCCCCGACACTTTGCCGGGGGATTTTTTTGATGTTGTCAAAACGGCTGAAAAGGGCTGAAAATGGTGTGTGCGGTGAAAAAACTTGCGGAAACGGGTGATTTTATTGGGTCCAAAGTTGCTTATTCGACGAATAAATGCTATTTTTGTGTGTTTATAGAATGTATTTTCGGATGTTTTCGATAAGCGGGAACCGACGAATAGACTCGTCGGACCGAGCGAAGAGAACAAAGAACGTAAGTCCGCTGTTTTCGATCGGGCGAAGAAGTAGTCCGAATGTAGAAAATAAGGGGTAAAGTTCGATGTTTTCGACCGGCGAAGGGCGGCGCGGGATGCGTTCGGGCCATGCCGGGCAGAGAAAACGAAGAGAGAAACTCAAAGAATAACATGCTGACAGAAGAAGAAAAGAATGCCGGATTGGAGGGAAAAATCATTCCCATCAATATCGAAGAGCAGATGAAGTCCGCTTACATCGACTATTCGATGTCCGTTATCGTATCGCGTGCGCTGCCGGACGTGCGGGACGGTTTGAAGCCCGTACACCGTCGTATTCTTTACGATATGAGTGCGGAACTGAACCTCTACTCCGACAAACCCACGCGTAAATCCGCCCGTATCGTCGGCGACGTGCTGGGTAAGTTCCACCCGCACGGCGACAGTTCGGTCTATGAAGCGATGGTGCGTATGGCCCAGGATTGGTCGATGCGCTACCCGCTGGTGGACGGTCAGGGTAACTTCGGTTCGATGGACGGCGATTCGCCTGCGGCGATGCGTTATACCGAGGCCCGCATGCAGAAGATCACCGATGAGGTGATGGCCGATATCGACAAGGATACGATCGATTGGACGCTCAACTTCGACGATACGATCCCCGAACCTACGGTGCTTCCGACGAAGATCCCCTTGTTGCTGGTGAACGGCGCGAGCGGTATCGCCGTCGGTATGGCGACCAATATGGCGCCGCACAATCTGGGCGAGGTGATCGATGCCTGCTGTGCTTTCGTGGACAATCCGGAGATAGCATGTGAGGAACTGCTCAAGTACGTCAAGGGCCCCGATTTCCCGACCGGAGGAATTATTTACGGCTACGAAGGGGTTCGGGAAGCGTTGCTGACAGGCCGGGGCCGTGTGGTCATGCGTGCCCGCACGGAGATCGAGCATACGGCCAGCGGCCGCGAGTGCATCGTCATCACCGAAATTCCCTATATGGTCAACAAGGCGGAGATGATCAAGAAGATCGCCGACCTTATCAACGAAAAGAAGATCGAGGGCATTTCCTATATCAACGACGAGTCCGACCGGAACGGCATGCGTATCATCGTCATCCTGAAACACGATGCCGTGGCGAGCGTGGTGCTCAATACGCTGTATAAGAATACGCCGCTGCAAACCTCGTTCGCGGTGAACAACATCGCGCTGGTGAACGGTCGTCCGATGATGCTCAATCTGCTGGATCTGGTGCAGCATTTCGTCGAGCACCGCCACGACGTGATCGTGCGGCGCACGCGCTTCGATTTGGCCAAGGCCGAGAAGAGGCTGCATATCGTGTTGGGTCTGCTCATCGCGCAGGACAACATCGACGAGATCATCCACATCATCCGGGCAGCCAAGAACCCCGACTTGGCCAAGCAGGCCATGATGGAGCGCTTCAGCTTGAGCGACGCACAGGCTTCGGCCATTATCGAGATGCGTCTACGCGCTCTGACGGGACTCGAACACGACAAGCTGGTTGCCGAGCGCAACGAGCTGGAGGCGCAGATCGCTTATTTCAACGATGTGCTGGGCAGCCGCGAATTGCAGATGAAGATCGTTAAGGACGAATTGTTGGAGGTGAAGGCCAAATACGGCGACGAACGGCGCTCGGAGATCGTTTACGCTTCCGAAGAGTTCAACCCGGAGGATTTCTACGCCGACGACGAGATGGTCATCACCATTTCGCACCTGGGCTATATCAAACGTACGCCGCTGGCCGAATACCGTACCCAGAACCGGGGCGGCGTCGGCGCCAAGGGCAGCGCGACGCGCGACGAGGATTTCATCGAGCATATCTATATGGCCACGATGCACAATACGATGCTCTTCTTCACGGAGAAAGGCCGTTGCTATTGGCTCAAGGTTTACGAGATTCCCGAAGGGACGCGCTCCTCGAAAGGACGGGCGATTCAGAACGTCATCCAGATCGAGCCGGACGACAAGGTGCGTGCCTATATCAACGTGAAGCGTCTGGACGATGCGGAATACGTGAACAACAACTATATCATCATGTGTACCAAGGACGGCACGATCAAGAAGACCAAACTGGAAGCGTACTCGCGTCCCCGTCAGAACGGCGTCAATGCCATCGTGATCCGCGAGGGCGACCAGTTGATCGAGGCCAAACTCACCAGCGGCAGCGCCGAGGTAATGATCGCGGCCCGGGAAGGCAAGGCGATCCGCTTCAACGAGAACACGGTGCGTCCGATCGGACGTGTCGGGGCCGGTGTGCGCGGTATTTCGCTCGACGAAGGCGACGAGGTGGTCGGCATGATCTGCATCGAACCCAATAGCTCGCAGGACGTGCTGGTACTCAGCGAGAACGGTTACGGCAAGCGTACCGATCTGGACGAATACCGCATTACCAACCGCGGCGGCATGGGTATCCGCAACTATATGGTCACGGACAAGACCGGCCCAGTGGTGGGCATGAAGGTGGTGGACGGTACCGAGGACCTGCTGCTGGTAACGGCGGCGGGCATCCTGATCCGCACACCTGTGGAAAATATCCGCGTGGCGGGACGTGCCACCCAGGGCGTCATCGTCATGCGCTTCAAGGAGGAGGGCGACCGGGTCATCTCGCTGGCTCTGGCCGATCCCGAGGAGAAGGAGCAGCCCGCGTTGGAGGAGGCCCCGCTGTGAACGGCTCCGGGCTGGACATCATCGCGCGGATAGAGACGCCCTTTGCGGAGAAGTTCGGCGTGCCGCGGCAGAGCGGCATTGCCGACAGCCCCGGACGCATCGTGTTCGAAAAGCCCTTCCGGGACGTGGATGCGGTGCGGGGCCTGGAGGGCTTTTCACATATCTGGCTCATCTGGCAGTTTGACCGGGCGCAGCGGCAGGGCTGGTCGCCCACGGTGCGGCCGCCCCGGCTGGGCGGCAACGAGCGCGTGGGCGTGTTCGCCACCCGTTCGCCCTTCCGGCCCAACGGCCTGGGGCTCTCCGCTGTGGAGCTGGAGCGTGTGGCCTTGGACGAGCCGGAGGGTCCGGTGCTGTATGTCCGCGGCGCGGACATGGTCAGCGGCACGCCCATCGTAGACATCAAACCCTATCTGGCCTACGCGGACAGCTATCCCGACGCCGCCGGCGGCTTTACCGGCGGCGATGCCGGCGCGGTGCTGACGGTGGACTTTCCCCCGGAGCTGCTGGCGCAGTTTGACAGCGGACAGCGCCATGGGCTGCTGAGCGCCCTGGCCGCCGACCCGCGGCCCCGGTATCAGGACGACCCCGACCGCGTGTACGGCATGGCTTACGCAGGAAAGAACGTGCGCTTTACCGTGCAGGACGGGACCGTGCGGGTCGTTGGGGTGGAGTGAAGGAAGGATATATGAGAACCGTTACGATCTACACCGACGGAGCCTGCTCCGGCAATCCCGGCCCGGGCGGCTGGGGGGCGATACTCAGCTATAAGGGTGCGGAGAAGGCGCTCTCCGGCGGCGCGGCCCAGACCACCAACAACCGCATGGAGCTGACCGCCGTCATCGAGGCGCTGCGGCTTTTGAAGGAGCCGTGCGTGGTGGAGCTGTACAGCGACAGCAAGTACGTCATCGACGCGCTGGAAAAGGGCTGGGCCAGAAGCTGGCAGCAGCGGGGCTGGGTGAAAAGCGACAAAAAGCCGGCGCTGAACCCGGACCTGTGGGAGCAGCTGCTGGCGCTGACCGATATTCACGAGGTACGCTGCCACTGGGTGAAGGGCCACGCGGAGAACGAAAAAAACAACCGCTGCGACCAGATGGCTGTGGCCGAGAGCAGAAAGTTTCAGTGAAATGCGCTGTCTGCTGTGGAAAAAACGCGGCGTAAAAGGCAGAATTCACAAATTGTTCATGGCCGCTTCAAGATTCGGCCAAAATTAGAGGGTATTATAGCATCATCCAAAGGAACAACACTTCCTGATGTGATTTTCTCTCTCTCCTAACACAAACACACGGAAACACCCCGGCCATTGGGCCGGGGTGTTTCTGCTTTTTTTTGCTTTCGGTAATGTCTGTTTGCTTGCTTTTCGGTTTACGCAGCGTTTGCCTGGTTGTCCTCTGCATGTGCTGCTTATGTGCTCTTTTTTATACTTTTGAGGCAGTCATGGTGTGCCTTTGTGTTCCCGAAGGATCCAAAGCCTTGTGTTCTCAAAAGGCGGAGAGAAAAAAGGCGCACAAAAGGAAACGAAGCTCAGTTATAATAATCGGTCTCGTCGGTCAGCGCCATGGGCAGGCCGTTGTGGTAGACCGGCAGGGTCTGGAATTTGAAGCGGCTGGCACGATGCAGGGCGTCGATGCGCTCCTTGATGGCCGGGTCCACCACGCCGCGGCGGACGTACTCGTTCACCGCGTGATAGGGGAAGCCCAGATTGTCCTCGTCGGTCAGGCCGGTGAGGCCGTCGGACGGCGGCTTGATGAGAAACTTCTCCGGCAGGCCAAGCTGACGGCCCAGGGCGACGACCTCCTCGGTGGTGTACATCCCCAGGGGGGAGAAGGCGCCGGCGCTGTCGCCGTAGATGGTGCAGTAGCCCACCCAGTCCTCGCTGAGGTTGCTGGTGTTGATGACGATACCGCCCTCTACGGACTGGGCCACGGCATACAGGGTGGCCATGCGGACGCGGCTGGGCAGATTGACCTTCGTCTGGCGGCTGGGGGTCAGGCCCGCCTTCTCCATCTCGTTCAGCACGCCCTGAACAGCGTCGTGGATGTTGATGGTGGTGTGGGGCAGGTCCAGGTGCTCCACCAGCGCCTGGGAGTAGTCGATGTCCGGCTGGACGCCGTCGGGCATGAGGACGCCGAGGACGTTTTCGCGGCCATAGGCGGCCACGGCCAGGGCGGCCACGGTGGAGCTGTCCTTGCCGCCGGAGATGCCGATGACGGCGGTTTTGCCGTGGCAGGCATTCATCTGCTCGGCCATCCATTCCAGCAGGCCGGCCAGCTGTATCTGGGGGTTGAATTCCATGTGCGATACCTCCCGTTCCGAAGTTTTGATGCCCTATTGTACCGCGTCGGGGAGGATTTTGCAAGGGCTATCCCAGCAGGGCCGCTGCATCCTCCGGCGTCAGGCCGGGCTGGAGCGCCAGGGTGACGCCATAGCCGATGAGCCGGCCCAGCTCACGGACGCGGCGGTCGATGTCCTGGGGCGTGACGAACAGTCCGGTGGGCGGGGCGTCCTCGCCGCCGCAGAGGGCCGCGCCGTCGATGACCGTGGGGACGCCCAGGGCGATGACCGGCACGCCCAGCGTCCGGGCGTTGACCGCCTTGCGGTGATTGCCTACGCCGCTGCCGGGGATCAGGCCCGTGTCCCCCAGCTGCACGGTGGCGCACAGCCGGTGACGGCTGCGGGCGGCCAGCGCGTCGATGGCGATGACCACCGAGGGGTGCAGGCGGTCCGCCGCGCCGCGGATCAGCTCCAGCGTCTCCACCCCCGTGCGGGCCAGCACGCCGGTGGCCAGGGCCGCCACCGGCGTCAGCGCGCCGAACTGCCGGGGCATGGAACGGACCATGTGCCGCGTGACCAGCAGGTGCTCCAGCGCCGCCGCCCCCACGGCGTCGGGGGTCATGGCGTCGTTGCCCAGGCCCACCACCAGGGCGGGGCCGTCCGATGGCGGCGGCAGCAGGGCGCGGAGCTCGCGGCACAGACAGAGGGCGGCCCGGCCGGTCAGCGCCTCCTGACGGGACAGGGCGGGGCGCAGGTCGATGGTGATATAGCGGCCCTCGGGCTTGCCGATGGCCCGGGCGCCCGCCGGGGTATGGACATGGATGCGGGTGACGGGACAGCCGCACAGCAGGCATTCGGACTTGGTGACGCCGGTGCCGGGGGCAAACATATCCCGGCCGGTGGGCAGCGCCTCCGCTGTTTCCACGGCCAGATCGGTACGCGAGAGGTTCATAGTAGTGGTCAACGCTCCCTTCTGAACACAAAATATTGTGGCTTTTGGGTAGCATGGCCGGTGAAATCGCTTTTATACAAAAACTGCCGCGGAAATTGCAAAAAAGTCTTGCATTTTTCAGGCAAAGATGCTAAAATATCATCCTGCGTGGAAGTGTATATTTTCGCTGCACAAAAAATTCAAGTCGGGGAGGTGTTTGGTTTGCCGAATATCAAGTCTGCTAAGAAGCGTGTTCTGGTGGCAGAGACGAGAAATGCTCGCAACAAAGCCAATAAGTCCGCACTGAAGACTGCTATCAAGAAGTTCGAGGCTGCTGCCGTTGAAGGCAATCGCACCGAGGCCGAGGGCACTTACAAGGTGGCGGTCAAGGCGATCGACAAGGCTGCTGCAAAGGGTCTGCTGCACAAGAACAACGCGGCCCACAAGAAGAGCGCGCTGACGCTGAAGCTGAACAACATTGGCTAATGACCAAACGCAACGGACATCCGCAAGGGTGTCCGTTTTGGTTTATACGGGAAAAGGGACGGCGGCGCCGTCCCTTTTTTCATATCCCCTTATACTTGCGGCGCGTGGCCATTCCGCCGCGGATGTGCCGCTGGGAACGGTTTTCGTCCAGTATGGCCTTTACCTGTGTGTACAGCGCCCGGTCGCACAGGGCCAGACGCTCGGACAGGTCCTTGTGTACGGTGGATTTGCTGACGCCGAACTTCTTGGCGGCGGCGCGGACGGTGGTCCGGTTCTCTATCATGTACAGGGCCAGCTCTTTGGCCCGCTGCTCCAGATCGTCTCGCATAACGCAACACTCCCATGCCGTTGTGCTCTATCTATATGGCGGAACGCGGGCGGATATGACAAAGGGAACGGACCGCACATCCTTAACGGACACTTAGCGGGCGGCGGGAGTATAATTTGGCATCATCCGGAGATGAAATGAGGCGAGTCTATGGATATCTGGAAGGAATTGCGGGACGAGGGCGTGGACAGCGGCCTGCTGGACGAGGTACGCCGCTTCCGGGAAGCCCACCCCCTGACGCCGGAGGCGCAGGAGCGCGTGCCCGTGCCGAAGTATCTCTACTACGGCAGGGAGGTATGGGAGAGCGCGGCGGCGGCACTGCTGTGCGGCGAGCACCTGCTGCTGGCGGGGCCGAAGGCCACCGGCAAGAACGTGCTGGCGGAGGACCTGGCGGCGCTGTTCGGACGGCCAGTGTGGGACGTGTCCATGTATGTGAACGTGGACGCGGCGGCCCTGATCGGCGCGGACACGCTGAAGGACGGGCAGGTGGTGTTCCGGGAGGGACCGGTGTGCGCCTGTGCGCGGCTGGGCGGCTTCGGCGTGCTGGACGAGGTGAACATGGCCAAGAACGAGGCGCTGGCCGTGCTGCACGCCACACTGGACCACCGGCGCGTCATCGACGTGCCGGGGTATGAGCGCATACAGCTGGACGACGCGGCGCGGTTCATCGGCACCATGAACTACGGCTACGCCGGGACGCGGGAGCTGAATGAGGCGCTGGTGAGCCGGTTCGTGGTGGTGGATATGCCGGTGATCTCCGACGAAAATCTGCAGAAGCTGCTGCGCCGCAGCTTCCCCACCCTGAAGCGGGAGTGGGCCGAGCAGCTGACGGCGCTGTTCCGGGACCTGCGGACCAAGTGCGACAGCGGTGAGATATCCACCAAGGCGCTGGACCTGCGGGGACTGCTGGCGGCCCTGCACCTGATCGAGAAGGGGATACCCTCCGGGCAGGCGCTGGACCTGGGCATCATCAACAAGGCCTTTGAGCCCTTTGAGCGCCAGCTGGTGGCGGACGCGGTGTGGGCGCGCCTGCCCAGGGACGCTACCCGGGACAAGCTGTTCGACTGATATGGACAGACAGGACAGAGAGACGCGCCGGGCGGAAAATCAGGTGTGGAACGGCTGGGGGGACTATGCCCGCAAGCCGGAGCTGCTGACCTTCGACCGGGCGGGGGATGCCGAGCTGTACGGCAATACGGTGCTGGGTCTGGCCTGCCGGTATTACGACTTTGACCGGTTCCGGCCGCTGCTGAACGAGTTTCACCGGTCGGCGCAGGAGGCACTGTACACGGACATATTCTTCCTGGTGCTGGAGGGGGCGGTGTTCGCCCGCGGCGCGGCGGAACGGCCGCTGCTGCCGGCGCTGCGGCGGGACTATGCCCGCCGGCTGCTGGCGCAGACGCCGATGGCCGAGGGCATGAACGGGGACGCCGTGCGCCGGGCCTGGGCCTGCCGCGTGCTGGGACAGCCGGAGGACCCGGCCCTGTCGCCGTTGCTGGACGAGCTGGCCGCGCCGGGGGACAGCACGGAGGCGCAGCTGATCCAGCGGACGGAGCGCGTGCTGTACACCTGGTTCCGCCGCGCCCGCCGGGCCGCCGACGACCGCCAGTGGGCGGCGTGGGTAGGCCGAAAGCGGGACAAAAGCGGCGGTGTGCACTTTGTGCGGCCCAACGCCCTGCGGGCGCTGTCACATGACGCGCCCGGCGGCAGCGGCGGTCTGCAGAAGCAGACGCTGTTCAGCTTTTTGCAGGGCCGGACGCCGGAGCCGATCCTGCGGCGGTATGTGGAGGACTGCTTCGGCGCGTCCATGCTGACGCCGGGGCAGCTCAGCGAGGCGGAGCGCACCCTGTGCACCGGCGTGCACAAGAACTGCCGGCTGCACTTTACCCGCGGCGAGCCGGTGGGCCGCGCACCCGCGCCGGAGGCGGCCTGGGACGCGGCCCACTTCCGGCAGCAGCGGGAGAAGAACCGGGCGTATTATCAGGAGCATCTGGTGGAAAACAAGCTGGCCATCGCACAGCTGACGCAGAAGCTGCAGAACACGCTGCTGCTGCGGGCGGAGGACGAGGGCGGTACGGGCCGCGCCGGGAGGCTGCGGCCGGAGCTGGCCTGGCGCGCCGGGGCGCTGGGGGACGAGCGGGTGTTTTCCCGCCGGTCACCGCAGGAGCCGGGAGAGCTGTCCGTGGACCTGCTGCTGGACGGCTCGGCCTCGCAGAACCGGCAGCAGGAGAAGCTGGCCACCCAGGCGTATCTCATCGCAGAGAGCCTGAGCCGGTGCCGCATCCCCGTGCGGGTGACGGCGTTCTGCTCCGTCAGCGGCTGCACGGTGCTGCGGGTGCTGCGGGACTATGACCATCCGGAGCAGAACGAGGGGGCATTCGACTATGTGGCCGCGGGGTGGAACCGGGACGGGCTGGCCCTGCGGGCCATGGGCTGGCTGCTGCGGCAGCGGCGCAGCGAGCAGTCGCTGCTGCTGGTGCTCTCGGACGCCAGCCCCAACGACGACCAGCGGATACCCAACGGCCTGGGCGGATGGGCCTACACCGGGAAGCGCGGCGTGGACGACACGGCGGCGGAGGCCGCGGCCCTGCGGCTGCGGGGCGTGCTGCCGGTGTGTCTGTTCACCGGAAGCGACCGGGAGGTGCCGGACGCCCGGCGTATCTACGGACAGGCCATGGAGCGCCTGCCGGCCATCGGGTGGCTGGCAGACGCGGTGACGCGGCTGATCCGGGGCCAGCTGCGGCGGGGATAGGACGGTATTCGACACATTGCGACAGGAAGCGACGAAATGTGTCCGCGTTCGACATGGGTCGACGGGAAGCGACGGGATACGTCTGTGTGCGACGGGGAACGACGGGAAACGACGCAAAAGGTCATCGTGCGACGTCAAAAGACGAAAATCGACGTGAATGGCCGCCATACGACGTGCAAGGACAGAATGCGACACAAAACGACAGAAAGAGACACACCGAAGGGTGTGTCTCTTTCGCTGCTCAATACCAGGTGATGCCCTCCAGATCCTGTATCTGCACCCGCAGGTCGTCCAGCAGTGTCTCCGCGGCGGCGGAGAGGACACGGCCCTTGGGTGTGACCAGGTAGAAGGTGCGCTCCGCCGGCGGGTGGGCCAGGCGCAGCACCTGCACGTTGCTGAACATCCGCAGATAGGGCTCGGTCGCGCCGGCGGGGATGATGCTCCAGCGCTTGCCGCAGGCGGGCAGGGTCTCGGCCAGCTGGGGCGTGTCGGTGTACAGCAGGGGGCGGGCATCCACGCCGTACCAGTAGTCGTGCCATTGCAGTATCTCCGGCTGGCCGTAGATGAGTATCTCGTCCTGCACGTGCAGGGTGGTGGCCTCTACCGGTTCCGTCAGTGACACCGTTTTGGGCACCACCAGGAAGAAGCCCTCGCGGAACAGGGGCTTGGCCTCGATCTGCAGATCGTAGTGCAGTCCGCCGTCCACGATGGCCATGTCCGCGTCGCCCCGGGCTACGGCGGACACCGCCTGGTCCGTCCGCATGGACTCCACCCACAGGTTCACCGGCAGCTCGCGCTCCAGAAAGCGCTGGTACACCGGCGGCAGGATGTACTGGTTGGCGGTGTAGGCGGCGATGACGTGGAGGAACTCCCGCTTTTCCGCGGCGGCGAAGGTCTGCGTCTCCGAGAGCAGATTCTGCCACCGGCGGGCCAGAGGCAGGAAGTGCTGGCCCGCATCCGTCAGGGTGATGCGGCGCTGGCCCTTGCCCCGGTGGAACAGAGGCGCGCCCACCTGGTCCTCCAGTGCCTTCAGCCGGGCGGACAGGGACGGCTGGGTGATGTACAGCGCCTCGGCGGCGGCGGTCATGGTGCCGTGGTCCAGCACGGCGAAAAAGGTCTCGATATCCTGGTTGGTCATAGGCGGCTCTCCAAATTATAGCTTATGTCTATATTATACCGTAGAATAATCAATTTTACAAGCACCAACCTTTGTGGTATGATTTGGCCACAATACAGAAAGGAGTTGTTCCCTATGACAAACACGAAAACCAAGACTTCCCCGGCAAAGGCGATCGCCGCTGTTGTGATCGCGGTTATTCTGGCGTTCACGCTGGTGTGCCTGCTGACGGGGAACATCAACCCCGTGTGCCGTGTCACCGCCATGCTGATGCCGGTGTGGCTGGCCGCCGAGCTGCGCCTGCTGTGCACGCTGCTGTAACGGGGTACCGGCTGATTTTGCTGTTTTCTTCCCTTTTCTCTTTCTTATTTGCGAAAAACGCGGACGCAGGTGCGTCCGCGTTTTTCATCGTCCGGACGCGTAAAGACGGCGCAAAGAATACTACGAACTCCGAACTATTTTCCCGAAAAAATCCTGTATTTGTAACGCTTTCGTGAATTCTGCGCCGTCCCGCTTGCAAGTCGGCGGCGGGGATGGTACACTTACACATTATTACAGTTTTACCCTGGGTGCGTGGGCGCTGCAGGCGGAAGAAGGAGGGACGGATATGGCCGGCTTCAGCGTGAAAAAACCGCTGACGATCTTTGTAACGGTGCTGGGCATTATCGTGCTGGGCGTGGTGGCGTATCTGAAAATGACACCGGATCTGCTGCCCAACATGGACTTTCCCTATGTCATCATCGTCACTTCTGATCCCGGCGCCAGCCCGGAGTCCATTGAGCAGTCCATCACCAGGCCGGTGGAGCAGTCCATGGCTACGCTGGATAAGATCAAGACCGTCACCTCCACCAGCCAGGACAGCGTATCCATGGTCATACTGGAGTTCGAGGACGGCGCCAATATGGATACCATCAGTGTGGACATCCAGCAGAAGATCTCCGTATTGCAGGGCAGTTGGGACGACACCGTCTCCGCCCCCTATGTGCTGAAGATCAATCCCTCCATGCTGCCGGTGATGGTGGCCGCCGTGTCCCGGGAGGACATGGACGTGTACGCGCTCAGCGATTTCGTCACCGGAGAGCTGTCCCCCAAGCTGGAGGGCGTGTCCGGTGTGGCCAGCATTTCGGTCAGCGGCGCCGTGACCCGGGAGGCCCATGTGATCCTGGACGAGGCCAAGCTGGACGCCCTGTCGGAGAAGCTGGCGGATGCGGTGCGTACCGAACTGAACAAGACGAAGCTGGATCTGCAGAAGGCCAAGGACCAGGTGGAAAAGGGGCAGGCACAGCTGGATGAGGCCAAGGAGGCCATTGCCGCCGGCGCGGCGGCCAAGGCGGGCGCGGCGGTGGATAAGCTGTACGAATATCTGAAGGAGGCCCGGGGCCAGATCCCGAAGCCAGACCCGGATCCGGATCCCGGTGAGCCGCCCATCACCGTGCCCGGGCTGGAACAGCTGCAAAAGACGCTGGAACGGTTGAACGCGACGCTGGATAAGCTGATGCAGGATCTGGAAAGCGGCGAGCTGAAGCGGGAGGTCACCAGTGAGGTCTATAACCTGACGCTCTCCCTGATCGACGGCATTACCCAGCTGACGGAGGCGCAGATACAGCTGGATGAGGCCATGACCCAGATCGAGGCCGGCATGGACCAGATCAACGAGGCGTACAAGTCCATCGCCGACCAGACGGACGTGGGCGGGATGCTGTCCATCTCCGCCGTCAGCCAGCTGCTGACGGCACAGAATTTCGCCATGCCTGCCGGGTACATTGAGGACGACAGCGGCGTGAAATACATGGTATCCGTGGGCGAGAACGTGTCCTCCCGCCAGGAGCTGGAGGATATGGTGCTGCTGGACCTGGGCATGGACGGCATCGAGCCGGTGACACTGGGCGACATCGCCACCGTGGTGGTCACGGACAACGCCGGGGAGCTGTACACCAAGGTCAACGGCGACAACGGCATTCTCATCACCTTTACCAAGCAGTCCAACTACGCCACGGCGGAGGTGTCCAATAACATCAGCGCACGGTTCGAGGAGCTGGAGGGCCAGTACGAGGGATTGTCCTTCGCGCCGCTGATGGACCAGGGCGACTATATCTACCTGATCGTGGAGACCATCACCTCGTCGCTGCTGTGGGGCGCGCTGTTCTCCGTGGTCATTCTGTACCTGTTCCTGCGGGATTGGCGGCCCACGGTCATCACGCTGGTATCTATCCCCGTCAGCGTGATCTTTGCCATCGTACTTATGTACTTCACCGGCGTGACCATCAACATGATCTCCCTGAGCGGTCTGGCCGTGGCGGTGGGTATGCTGGTGGATAACTCCGTGGTGGTCATTGAGAATATCTACCGCCTGCGGGCCAAGGGCGCCACTATCATTCAGGCGGCGGTGTCCGGCGCGGGCCAGGTGCTGGGCGCGGTGACGGCCTCTACCCTGACCACCGTGTGCGTGTTCGCACCCATCGTGTTCGTAGAGGGCCTGACCCGCCAGCTGTTCACCGACCTGGCGCTGACCATCACCTACTCGCTGCTGGCCAGCCTGCTGGTGGCGCTGACACTGGTGCCGGCGATGGCCAGCGGTATGCTGCGCCGGCCCATGGTGCAGAATCCGGGCCTGCTGGACAAGGTCTATCCCGCCTATCGGAAGGCCATCGCTTTTTCGCTGGACCACAAGGCCGGCGTGCTGCTGCTGTCGCTGGTGCTGCTGGTGACCAGTGCCGGCGCGTGCCTGCGCCGCGGCTTTACCTTTATGCCGGAGATGGATATGAACAACCTGTCCCTGACCATCACCATGCCGGAGGACACCTCTCGCGAGGAGGCGGTACGGCTGGCCGACGAGGTGTTGGAGCGGGTGATGACTGTGGACGACGTGCAGGACGCCGGCTTTATGATGGGCGGCGGCACCATGGGCGGCCTGAACATGGGCGGTGCCATGGGCGGCACCTCCGGCGGCAGCTATGACGTGGAGGGCTACATCACCATGCCGGAGGGGACCTTCGGCTCTGTGGCGGGGAAGGAGATCGAGACGCTGTGTGCCGACCTGCCCTGTGAGGTGACGGCCAGCGGCGTGATGAGCGGTATGATGAGCTATATGACCGGCAGCGGCGTGTCGCTGCAGGTGTTCGGCAGCGATATGACGGACCTGCAGAGCAGTGCCCGGACCATCGCCCGGCGGCTGGAGCAGGTGGAGGGCGTCGGCGAGGTCAGCGACGGGCTGGACGCCTCGGCCCCGGCGCTGCAGGTGACCATCGACCGGAAGGCGGCGGCGGAGAAGGGGCTGACCGTGGCCCAGGTGTATATGCAGATCGCCGCGGCGCTGCAGAGCAGCGCCAGCGTCTCTGATGTGACGCTGGACAGCGAGGACATGGACCTGACCGTGGACGCGGCGGAGGGCAGCGTCCTCAAGCGGGAGAACCTGCTGGAGCTGGAGTTGTCGGCGGAGAGCAGCGCGTCCTCCGCCATGACTGGGAGCGCCTCAGGCATGACCGGCAGCAGCGCCGCGGGGCAGCTGACCGGGGACAGCGAGGAGGACAAGACCTTCAAGCTGGGCGATGTGGCCACCGTGACGGAGACGGTGTCCATGAACACCATCTCCCGTGACCAGCAGCGCCGGTGCGTTACCGTGACCGCCGCCATCGCCGATGGCTACAACGTCACCCACGTGACCTCCGCGGCGCAGCAGGCCGTCAGCGGTCTGACGCTGCCGGAGGGCGTCACCGCGGAATTCAACGGAGAGAACGAGCAGATCATGGAGGCCATGAGCCAGCTGCTGCTGATGCTGCTGCTGGGCGTGGTGCTGGTGTACTTCATCATGGTGGCACAGTTCCAGTCGCTGAAGTCCCCGTTCATCGTCATGTTTACCATCCCGCTGGCCTTTACCGGCGGCTTCCTGGCCCTGCTGATCGCGGGGATCGAGGTATCTGTCATCAGCCTGATCGGCTTTGTGATGCTGGTGGGCATCATCGTCAACAACGGTATCGTGCTGGTGGATTACATCAACCAGCAGCGGCTGTCCGGCATGGAGCGCCGGGAGGCGATCATCGACGCGGGCGTGACCCGCCTGCGGCCGATCCTGATGACCAGTCTGACCACGATTTTGGGCCTGATCGTCACCGCCACGGCGAAAAACGCCGGCACGGCGCTGATGCAGCCCATCGCCGTGGTCTGTATCGGCGGACTGCTGTACGCCACGCTGATGACGCTGTTCGTGGTGCCCTGTATGTACGACATGATGAACAAGAAGGACATGCAGAAGGTGGACGAGAGCGAATTGCAGATCGTGGATATGTGAGCAAAAAAAGAAAGCCCCGCGGGGCTTTCTTTTTTTACGCTTAATAGGCCAGCTTCTCGGCCAGATAGGCCTTCAGCTCACTGATGGGGATACGCACCTGCTCCATGGTGTCGCGCTCGCGGACGGTGACGCAGTTGTCGCCGGCGTGCTCGGCATCGCCCACGGTGTCGAAGTCCACGGTGATGCAGAAGGGCGTGCCCACCTCGTCCTC
>OIBC01000454.1_pt1 | contig 15576 bp, 17 predicted proteins | sample 1580901 | NCBI WGS metagenome assembly OIBC01 (sample SAMEA3882539, study PRJEB24775) | human gut metagenome | biome: human-associated habitat; feature: intestine environment; material: feces | place: Netherlands | collected 2009/2010 | reverse complement strand
GGCTATTTTTGCTTTTATTACTTCAATATCCATAAAAATCTCCTTTAATACAAATTTAATTTTATAGTGCTATTATAACACATATAACATAAAGTGACAGCACAAAGTCAGCTTATGCTTACAAATTATTTTTCTATTATTTTTTGTTTCTTTATGTTAAAATATTGTTAGTTTTTGTATAAGGAGGAGCCGATGGAAGCTATTTATTCCAACATTGCCGATTTTATCCTGCATTTTGACCGTTACCTGCCCGTTGTTATGGAAGCCTACGGGCACTGGATTTACGCATTTTTGTTCATTATTGTTTTTTGTGAAACAGGGCTTGTGGTAACGCCGTTTCTGCCGGGCGATTCGCTTTTGTTTGCCTGCGGCGCGCTGGCAGCATCCGCCGAAGGGCTCAGCCTGCCGCTTCTGGCCGTTATTTTCCTTGTAGCTTCAATTACCGGCGACGCCTGCAACTACGAGATAGGCAAGCACCTGGGGCATAAAATACTTGCCGCCAATTCAAAGCTGATTAAGCCGGAATACGTAAAAAAAGCCGAAGATTTTTACGCAAAGCACGGCCACAAAGCTATTTTTCTGGCCCGTTTTGCCCCGATTGTGCGCACCTTTGCGCCTTTTGTAGCAGGCATCGGCACCATGCACTACCGCACCTTTGCCATTTACAATGTCAGCGGCGCCTGCACCTGGGTATTTTTATTCCTCGGCGGCGGCTACTTTTTCGGCAACATTCCGTTTATCAAACAAAACTTTTCGTATGTAACCATGGGCATTATTCTGTTTTCGCTTACCCCGATTATTTTTGAGGTTATCCGCAGCAGGCGTGCCAAATAACGAAAGAAGGCTGAAAGATGTATTATTTTACAAGTGACTACACTACCGGCTGCACGCCGGAAATTTTAGAAGTTTTGGGAGCAACCAATCTTGAAGAAACAGCAGGCTACGGCGAGGACGCATACTGCGAAGCTGCCCGCGCGCTGATTCAGAAAGAATGCGGCCGCCCTGATGCGGACGTTTATTTTATGATGGCAGGCACGCAGACCAACCTTACAATTATCTCCGCCTCCCTGCGCCCCTTCCACGGCGTTTACGGCACCGCGCGCAGCCATATTAACACGCACGAAGCAGGCGCCATTGAACGCAGCGGCCACAAGGTGCTTGTAGTGCCCGATGAGGACGGCAAAACCGTAAAGGTAACGAAAGGCGAAACGCCCGTCAATTTCGGTGAAATCACCTACAAAAAGGCGGGTGAGTACAAGTACACCATTTCGGAAAACGACACTGATATTCTCGGCATGACCAAGGCCGCGGATGTCACCGCCACCGTCAAGGTTGCGTTGAATGCCGACACCAACAACCTGGAAGCCACGGTTGAATACAGCAACCCCGTCACCGTAAACGGCGAAACCAAAGCCAAGTTTGAGAACACCTACAACGCAAAACCGTACACGCCTAAAGCCAAAGAACTGTTCCAGGTCGAAAAAGAGCTGAAGAACCGCAAATGGAACGGCACGGATACCTTCTACTTTACCCTAAGCCGTGATGGCAATGCCCCCCTGCCGACCAGTACCACCGCTTCCGTCGACCGTTTGAATACGACTGCCACCATCGGCGGCGATCAACAGCTGGAATTCAATGCCGCAGGTAAATACACTTACTTCATTTCCGAGAACAGCGGCAGTATTCCGGGCGTCACCTACGACAAAACCCGCTATAAGGTTGTGGTAACTGTCAAGGATAACGGCAACGGCAAATTGGAAGGCGAAACCAAGTATTATAAGAGCAACGACGAAGGCAAGTTCCCAGAGGGCGAAATAGAGGCCGAAACCAATAATGTCGCAAAATTCACCAACATCTATCACGCCGACAAAGCTACGGTAACTTTGAACGCCACCAAGTTACTGAATGTCGTGGTCGGCAACCGCACACTGCAACCCGACGAATTCTCGTTCACATTGTGCGAAAAGATAGGCGACACGGTTTCTGCTAAACCCGCTGCTACCGCCTTCAACGACGCAAACGGCAACGTTGAGTTTACCCTGTATTTCACGGAAGCCGTAGGCCAAAAGACCTATGTCATCCGTGAGGTGGATAACAAGCTCGGCGGCATCGGGTATGATACCCGTGCATACGAGGTCACTTTCACCGTCAAAGATAACGGCGAAGGTAAGCTTGTGGCAAGTACCCCCGTTTATACGCTGAACGGCGAAACCGTTGGCGGCGCACAGTTTGTAAACACCTACACGGCAACGGCGGGCGATGACGTCAAGTTTACCCCCAATGCCACCAAGAGCTTGACCGGCCGCGCTCTGCAGAAGGGCGAGTTCCACTTCATTGTGACCGATGAAAATGGTGTGCCAGTTTCCTACGGCTCGAACGATGGCAATGGCAATGACAATGACAACATTACCTTCACCCCGATTGGCTTCGGCAATACCCAGGCAGAGTATACCGCACTGCTTGCCAACCTGCCGACGGATCAGCCTGCCGGGGATGAAAAGCCCGTTGTAGACGAGCAGCCCACTGCAACCGAGCAGCCCACTGCAACCGAGCAGCCCACTGTAACCGAGCAGCCCACCGCGACCAAGCAGCCCACCGAGGGCAACCAGCCCGATGTACATCGCCAGCCCGCTTTGCTTGCGCTGACCCCCGATGACAACAACGGCGGGGAAATCGCGCCGACCGAGGAAATGCAAGACCTGCTGACGCATTGGTACACCATCAAAGAGGTCAACGAGGCCAAAGACGGCATTACTTATGACCCCACGGTTTATACTGTGTGCGTGAAATTGCAGGATAAGAAAGGCAACGGCAAACTGGACATCGAGAGCATCACCTATTATCAGGCCGACAAGACCACCCCGCTGGGGGATCGCGTAACGCCGACTTTCCGCAACAGCTATGCCGCAGCGGATTCCGACGCAGTAACCGTTACCCTGCAAAAGAACCTGACCGGTCGTGCTCTGGACGCAGGCGAATTTACCTTTAAGCTGTCTTGCCCGGAGGACGCAGCGCACAATGGCCTGACCGCCACCAACGATGCCAGCGGCAATGTGACATTTACGCTGACCTATAAGGATCTTAACCACGACCAGAGTGATGCCGACCCCACCACTTACACCTACACGGTTTCGGAGGTCAAGGGCAGCGCCGAGGGCGTAAGCTATGATGACCAGACCTACACCTTTAAAGTTGAGGTGCAGGACGATGGCACCGGCAAGATGCAGGCAGCGCTTACGGAAGTGCCCGCGAGCATGACCTTTACGAATACCTACACGCCGAAGGCCACGCCTACGCCCACTCCCACAGTCACACCCAGCCCGGAGCCTTCTGCTACCCCCGCACCCACAGCTACCCCCGCACCTACCGCCACCCCGAAGCCCGTTGCTACCGCAACACCTGCCCCGATGACGCATATTCCGCAGACGGCGGACGCATTCCCGTTGACGCTGCTGATTGCTATTCTGGCTATCAGCGGCGGCGCGGTTGCTCTGCTGATCGTGGGCAAAAAGCGCAGCAAAAAGTAATTCCCTCATAGTTTCCTAAATAGCAGACCCCCTCCCATACCGCCAGCAACAGCGGTGTGCGGAGGGGGTCTGCCTTTATCTGTTAAACAAAATAACCCTCGACTCATAAATCGCGGGTTGGATAATTAATCTTCCGAATCCTTAAGCAGGTTTCGCAGAGTACTGCGGAACTCGCGCATCTCATTTTTACCAAGGGTGTGAAATAGTTCATTTGCATACCATTCGGCACGACTTTTGGTAGGCGCAAAAGTCCGCGAGAATGTTTTTCCGCTACTCTCTAACAGGAAGATTCTGCAGATGTTTGTCAGTCTCTTCCAACATCAGCTTTTCTTCAACGCACTCTTCAACAGATACCTCAATTCTGCAGGATACACTCTCTAAGTAAGAGGCATTTGCTTCAAAGAAAACTTCCTTCGTCTCCTTCTGGTTCTTCTTCCGCAGATATGAAACTCTCTTGTTGTGCAGAACCTTGTCCAGTTTTCCGGTGAATTGTGCTAGTAGTTCGACATCCTCACCAGAAATTGATTGTAGGAATCTTTTTTCTTTGCCATCGTAAACCTCCTGAATTTTGAGTTTCCTTGAATAGACCTCAAAACTCGGAGGGGCGCGGGCAGAAAGCGGATTTACTTTTCTTCCATCCAACCAAGGAATGTCTGCAATTTCTGTATGTCACCGTCATCGAGGTCTTGCAGTCGGTTAAAGATATTGATACGGTCGGTTTCATCCCCGGCACCGGTAAAGAATTCCTGCGGGGTTACGCCGAGGTATTCACAGATGCGCAGAAATTCGTGCATCGAGGGCATTGCCTTGCCGATTGAAATACTACGCATATAGCTGCCGCTTTTACCAAGGTCAAGGCTCATTTTATGTTCAGAAGCATGAAGGCGATGGCGCAGCTGCGTGATGCGCTTACGGACAAAATTCTCATATTCGGCTACCTGGAGCAAGCAGATACACCCTTTCCCATTTATACTATAATATGTAAATATTGTAATATAAATCGCGGTAGAGCGTTCACCATACAACAATCATCAAGGCGAGAGAAACGGTCATATTCAAGAGGCAATCCCCGTTCCAATCACTGTTCAGGCTTAGGGGTTGCCTAGAAACAGAAAAAACTACATCTTGCCGTGTAGAACATGATGGTGTAAAATGAAAATAACGAGATGTTCCTTTCGTAAAGGCAGCAATACGGCATAATCAAAAGCTGCAGATGATGCAAAGACCTACAGCCATGCGGTTTGCATCGAATGCCGTGAGAATAAAATTCGTTGGAGGTGTGCATTATGCCAAAGCCAAAATGGAATCTGAACACCATTTACATATCTGAGCGGCTGCAAGAGAGCCTGCGGCCTATTTCCCGCTGCGCCATGACGACAGTGGTCGCACCCATGGGCTATGGAAAAACCACAGCGGTGAACTGGTATCTCGGTGAGCACACCAAAGCGGAGGCGCTGCATATCATCCGTATCAGCGTGTATTCCGACAACCTTGCGATTTTCTGGAAGAGCGTACAGGAGGCGTTTGCCCGCGCAGGGTTCACCTTCCTGCGAGAGTATCCCTGCCCAACGGACGCGGCAGGCGGCGGGCTGCTGGTGGACGAACTCTGCCATTTGCTGGCGGATGAATCCCCCTGTTACATCTTCATTGACGATTTTCATCTGCTGACGGACAAGCGTGCCCCCCTGTTCCTTTGTATGTTGGCAAATCGGCTGCCTGCCAATGTGCATGTGATCGTTGCAAGCCGTGACCGCTTTTTGCCCGCCGCGGAGGCGGTGCGGCTGGGGGGCAAGGTATATCAAATCGGCATGGAACAGCTGCGTCTCAACCATACGGAGCTTGCGGTTTATGCCCACCGCTGAGGGACAAAGCTTTCCGATGCGCAGGTGGAAAGCCTTCTCTATTCCAGCGAGGGCTGGTTCTCTGCCGTATATCTGAACCTGCGCACCCTCTCTGAGCACGGCGTACTGCCCAGCCGAAACTCCGATATCTACGCCACTTTTACCGCCGCTATGATCGATCCGCTGCCGGAAAAGCAGCGGGAGTTTTTGGCGGTAATGGGTCTTGCCGATGAGTTTACTGTCGAAATGGCGCAGTGCATCACAGGGGATGCGGATGCGGCGCAGATCCTTGCCATGCTGACCGAGCAGAACGCCTTTGTCACGCGTTTGCCGGATGGCGTGACCTATCGCTTCCATCACATGATGAAGGAATGTGCCGAACGGAGCTTTCACGAGATGAAGGCGAAAACACAAAAGCTCTATTGGGAGCGTTTCGGGCAGTGGTATGAAGACCAAAGACAGTATCTTCACGCTATTGCCGCCTACCGAAAAAGTGAGGACTACCATGCGCTGCTGCGGGTCATTCGCGGCGACGCGGGTATTCTGCTGGCATCGCTGAAGCCGGAGGATGTGCTGGACGCATTGAACAAATGCCCCGCCGAGACATTGAAAGCCAATCCCTTTGCCATTTTGGTTCTGATGCGGCGGATGTTCACATGGCGGCAGATCCCGAAGATGCTGGAGCTGAAAGAACTGCTGCTGACAGCCATTGAGGAACACCCGGAATTGTCGGCGGAGGAGCGCGGCAACCTGCTGGGCGAATGCGACCTTATCCTGAGCTTTCTCTGCTATAATGACATCAGCGCCATGAGCCGCCTGCACCGCAGTGCCAGCAGGCAGATGTCCCGCCCCGCCATCAGCATCCAATCCGGCGGCGGCTGGACCTTTGGCTCGCCGTCCGTCCTGATGATGTTCTACCGCGCACCGGGAGAACTTGAGGGCGAGCTTGCCGAGATGGACGAGTGTATGCCCCATTACTACAAGGTCACGAACAACCACGGGCAGGGCGCTGAAACCATTATGCGCGCGGAGGCGCTGTTCTGCCAGGGGCATTTTACCGATGCGCACATCGAGCTGGAGCGCGCTTACGCACAGGTCAGGGACAACGGGCAAATCAACATGGCGCTATGCTGTGATTTCCTGTCGCGGCGGCTTTCTCTGCACACCGATGTGGAACAGCGCTATACTTTTGCGGAAAGATACGCAGAGCTGCTGCAATATCACGATGCAACGTGGATCAACATCTGGCGTGCCACCAGTGCCTATTATCATGCGCTGCGGGGTGAAGCAGAAAAGATCCCGGAGATTTTTTCGCAGCACAGGCTCTCCACCGTCAATATGCTTGCGCCGGGCAAGCCTATGATGGAAATGATTGAAAATCAGGTGTATCTTGCCCAAGGCGCCTATGCCAAGGTGGTGGGACGCAGCGCGGAACTGCTGGCGGTGTGCGAGGCGATGCACTATGCGCTGGTGGCGCTGCATATCCGCATCCAGACGGCGGCAGCCTACGAGAAATTGGGCAAGACCGAGGAGGCCCGTGTATGGCTGCGGAAAGCGCTTGCCGACGCGGAACCGGACGGCTTTGTGATGCCGTTCGTGGAGAACTACGACTGCCTGCAGCCCATTCTTGCGCGCGAGATGAAGAACGAATTGACCGTGAAAATCACTGACCTTGGCGAAGCGGCAAAGGCACGAAACGCCGCAAGCGTGCGCCCGGCAGCATTTGATGTGCTGACAGCGCGGGAATTTGAAATTGTAGAACTGATGGTGCAGCGGCTCAGCAACCGTGAGATCGCCGAAAAGCTCTATCTCTCCGAGGGGAGCGTCAAGCAGTACGCGAACCAGATCTATTCAAAACTCCATATTGACGGCGATACCCGAACCAAGCGAAAGCAGCTTGCCGAGCTGCTTGGGCAAAAGCCCTAGCCTTTAGTTAATGGTTATCCCACCCGATCCACCGTACAATGTAGGTACGGTGGATCTTTATTTTTGCGGAAGGGAGGACCTACACTTGAACCGAAGGTATCTCACAGCTGTCACGCCGCTGCCTGATTATATTTTGCAGGTCGATTTTGTGTCCGGAAGTCGGCTTTTGCTGGATATGAAGCCGTATCTGGATAAGATTCGGTTTCGCCCGCTTGCTGATGCGCGGGTGTGGAACAGCGCTGTGACCAACGGCATCTTTGTCCGCTTTGGCGATGTGGAGCTAAGCCATGACGAAATTTTGACCATGGCAGAGCAGGCATACGAATGAAAAAAGCAACGCAAAATAGAGAAATTTAAGGAGGAAAGACATGAACTGTATCCAAAAAATGCTGGCAGCGGCGCTCGGCTGCGTGCTGAGTGCGCTGCTTCTGACCGGCTGCGGAGAAAAAGAAGAGCCGGTCAACATAACGCTTGCAAACCACAGCGGTCACGGCATCACATCTATCAGCATCACGCCCTCGACCAGCGATGAATGGGACACGGAGCTTGTCGACGGTATCTTCCAGAGCGGAGAAATGATGGAAGTCAGCCTTGGTTCCTACAAGCCGTCTGAGCTTCCGGACTTCAACATTCTTGTCTACAACGAAGAAAGCTACGTCCTGTACGACAACGATGTTGACGAAGTGGATTTTACAATCCACGATGGCGACTATGTTGTATTCCTGTCTCCGGACGGCGACGACAGCATCGTGGTCTGCACATCGGAGGAATATGACAATCTGTACGCCGGCGATGGCGAGAACGCCCCGACAGGCTACACGGCCGAAGAGCTTGGGCAGACTGGCGGTATGTCAGGCTTCTCCGGCTGCTGGAAGCTTGAAAACGCGCCGTTCTATTTCGTCATCAACGACAACTATGAGTGGATTGCCGTCAACCTCTACGGCGAGCAGGTCGGCCCCGGCTATGTCGTGTCGGAAGATGACTGCATCATGCTCTGCATGGAGGACGACACAGAGCTTGTTTCCCTCTGGCAGACCGCTAACGGCGACCTGAGCGACGCCAACGGCAACACACTTACCGCCTCTGAGTACATTATGCTCCTGCCGACACCGGATGACGAGCTGAACCAGACCGCCTGCTTTCCCGGTAGCTTTACCAATGTATCCATCAAGTATCCAATCCAGATGGAAGCACACGAACACCCGAATGTTGACAATTCGCTGAGCTTCAACGCAGTCATGGAAGACGGAACGGATGACTACTATTCCAATATTGTGATTGCCTTCCAGCCTATCTCCGGCTATGATTCCTATATGGAAAAGGGCGCTGCCAGCGCGAAGCCCTACATGGTCAAGATGCTCGACGACTTTATGAAGGGTATGTACGGCGACAAGCTCATCCAATCCTTCGGCTCGGATTTCATGGATAACGGCGACTACTACAGTCTGACCGGTTATATGTGGCTCGACGGATCCATCTTCTCCGACGGTCCGTCTCAGCCTGTGCGCGGCTGTATGGAGGTTCGCTACTACGGTCCGACCGGCTACGCGCTTGTCGCAACGACCATCGCGCTCGAGGGTCGAATCCACAACTACTTTGAGATTTGCAACAACATGCTCGAAACCATCTCCTACACCGCCGGATGGAGCACCGCGCCCAAGCCCGTACCCACTCAGGCAACCTATTCCGGCGATACCGGCGACTACGGCACGCCATACTACTGGTATGATGAAGACGGCGACGTGTGGTACTGGAACGGCTATGAAAACGAGTTCATCTCCTACGGCTCGGACGGCTATATTGACACCGATTCCGGCGAGTACATGGAGAACAACGACGCGGGTTGGGACTACTCGGATGAGTACTACGACGACTACGATCCGTGGTCTGACCCCGGTGACGGCTGGGACGATTACTCTTACGATGACGAAGGTTGGGGCGACTACTTTGATGAGTAAGATACAGGCTCTGAACGTGCGCTGCCGGTGCCGCGCAATGTCACTTTATTACCTGATGGAGTGACCGGAAGGAGGCGTATCATGAAAAATCGGTGGAAGAACACCGCATTCTTTGCGCAGGTGATGGTGCTTTGCCTGTGCCTTGCCGCCTGCGGCAATTCCGATGATGTGGCGGGGGATGATTGGCGCACAACCGGTATGGTGGTCGACAGCGGAACCACCACCCATGACGGCGACAGTGTGGATGTTCTGGTCACAGTGAGCGAGAGTAGCGCAGCCTTCTACCGGGACATCCCGGAGCAGGTACTGTTCGACAGTGTCGCCTTCCCCATGGACATTCCCGATGCGGAGCAGGCATTTCACAGCATCTCCTTTGACGATCTGGACGGCGACGGCGAGAGCGATGTATGGGTGAGCTTTCTTCACGAAAACGGGGATGCAACGGATCTGATCTGGATCTGGGACCCGGAGGAGCGCTATGTCTATCGGGAGGATCTGTCCGCGGTTCCGGCTGACGAGGGCAATCCAAGCGATTATGCAGGACTTTGGGAGTACCCGGACGAAAATCTTTGGCTGCGCATCTATGAGGATGCGACATGGGAATTTGTAAATGATCAGGAAGATGTTATTGAGTACGGCACACTGTGGGCGGACGAAAACGGTGTGACGCTGCACTTTGACGGCAGCGGCGATACCCTGCAGCTGGATCGCAGCGTCAGCGGCGATCTCATCAACAGCGTGAACGGCGATATGCTTTTCCCGGCGGAGAGTAACCGGCAAGGCAGAATAGGAGACGAATATGGAAGAGAAGAATAAAAACCTGACGGATGAACAGCTTTCGCAGCAGCTCCGCAAGAGTAAAGGCGGAAAATGGGGCGGAATGCTCCTTTCGCTGCTGGGCGGCATGCTCGTCTTTGCGGGTATCGTGCAGGGCGGCAATCTTGTACTGATCATTGCGGGCGTTGTGATCCTCGCGCTGGGGCAGACGGCAAAGGGAAAATCCAGGGAGCAGGCCGGCCGCCAGACCTTCGATGCCATGGCACCGGATGTTGTAAGCACAGTCTTTGACAACATACAGATGGATCCCGCCCCGCACATATTGGATGCGAAGGATACAAACATCCCCCTGCCCGGCCACACCTATTGCAGCGGCAGCGGGTATATCCGCGGAACCTATCAGGGGCTGACCACCGAATTGTGTACCGTCAGGCTGACGGAGGTGAACGAGTTTCAGCGCGAGGAAACCGGTCAGTGGGAGAAAAACGAGCGCGAGGTCTATACCGGGCAGTGGATGCTGTGCGAACTGAACCGGGAATTCCCGACCTGGCTGACCATCTGGCCAAGAGAACGGATGGATAAACTGTTCGGCAGCAAAACCATCCGGACAGGAAACGAAACCTTCGATAAGCGTTTTAATGTAAGCAGCGATGATGAAGTCGCAGCCCTGCACATTCTGACGCCCGACTGCGCAGAGAAAATTCTGGCGCTGGCGGATTCCTCCTTCGGTAAGTTTTCCATAAATCTCAACAGTGACGGCAGACTGTATCTTGCGGTTCACAGCGGGCACGGCTTTTTTGACCTCGGCAAGGGCCGGGAGGATCCGGCACAGCTGCGCCGGCGCTTTACCCGTGAGCTGACGTGGTTTACGAATATGATCGATGTGTTCCGCGGCGCGTAAAGGAGGTGGGCAATATGCCGCTTTGGCTTGCTGTGGTGCTGTTGGCATCGGCGGTTATCGGCATCGTGCTGTGCCGTAAATATCTGCGCCGAAACAAAACCGCGCGCATTCTCGGTATCAGTATCTGTGTGCTGCTGGCGTTGGCCTGCATCCTGTATATCGGTCTGACCCTTCTTTTTGTGGATGCGGTGCAAAACCAGCCGCCCGCATTGTGACATGAAAGGCACCAGCAGAGGCGTGAAGGAGGTCGTATGAAAAAGAATCGAATCCTCATTATCAGTATCGTTCTTGCGATAGCGCTTGTGGCGTGTCCCATAGAATCTACGCGGAATATCACAGCGGGAATCGGCTTCATTCTCGGGGCTGTGTCGGTGGCATGGCTCGGGGTGCGCCAGCGGAAAGGCGCACGGCAGGAATACGAGGATACTGTGCGGCGGTACACAGGCACCACGATGATGAAGGTGGTATGGATTGAGGAATCGGTCAATGAAAGGTGGGAGCAGCAGGAGGACGGTAGCGAACAGCTGCGCCGGGAGACAGTCTATCTTCCAACCTATGAGTACACCGTGAACGGCAAAACTTATCGGTACGCAAGCCGTCAGACCGTTTCCGGCAAGCGGGAACTGGGACGGCAGGTGGTCGGTTATTACGATCCCACTCGGCCCGACCGTATTACCGAAAACAAGCCGCGAAAGCCTGTTTTGGGTGGGATGTGCTTCTTTATGTTTGCCGCATTCCTGCTCTGGTTCGGTATCATGTCCTTTGCCGGTATGCTTTCCATTTCCTGATACTGCGTACCCATGCCGGGTCGCAGCAGGCGCATTTCAGCCCCCAAAAAACTTGTATGCGCAGCGTGTGCTGCAACAAAGCAGGATAAATCCAAAATTTTGAGTTTCATTGAAAAAGGTCACCCACCGGCAGCGGGTAGACAATCTGTTTATAAGTATCAGGCTCGATGACCGTTATGGCATCGGGCTTTTTATAATCACTGCCGAGTTTCGCGATGATTTTATTAAAAGAAACGCCAATCGAAACAGTGATTCCCAACTCCCGTTTAATGCGGTCGCTGATTTCCTTGGCAATTTTTACAGGATCCCCAAACAAACCCAGACTGCCCGTAATATCCAGCCACGCCTCGTCCAAACCGAAGCTCTCCACTTGGTCGGTGTAGTCACGGAATATTTCACGCACATAGCTGCTGTACTTCTGGTATTTGCCGTAACTAGCGGGAACCACGATCAGGTCGCGGCAATGCTGCTTTGCCTCCCAGATGGGCATTGCCGTTTTCACGCCCATCCGCTTGGCGGGATAGCTTGCGGTGAGAACGATACCGTGCCGCGCCTCCGGGTCGCCGCATACGGCAATGCTTTTTCCGCGCAGTTCCGGCTGTTCCTGCATTTCGACACTTGCGTAAAAGGAATTGCAATCGCAATGCAGTATATGCCGCTGTCCCATATCGTTCCCACCTCCTATACAGCTATTGTAACACCACAATGTTTCACTTTCAAATGCGATTTGCCAAGTTTCAAATGAAAATCCGTGTAATTGTACGTTTGACTTTCCATACAAAAGGCGGTACAATATAGCGGAGGTGATATACCGTGAGCAACTGGAACAAGCGTATTCGTGCCGCGCGTGAGGCGCAGAAAATGACCCGCGAGATGGTCGTACAGAAAATGCAGCAGTTACTGCCCGAAGCCGAGAAGGCTGTGACCACACGTTCCTTGATTTCGTGGGAGGCCGGCGAGCGCGAACCCCGCGTTACCGTGGGTGTGGCGCTGGCAAAGGCTTTGGGGTTTGAGGATGTGGCAGATTTGTATCTGGATTCTGAACCCAAATTGAATCCGGTGGGGCAGCAGCGTCTGGGGGAATACCGATCCATGCTGCTGCACACGGCAGAGTTTACCGAGAAACCGGAACCGACACTGCGGTTGCTGCCGGTCTATTTACAGCCCGCCTCTGCCGGTACCGGTCCGTGGCTGGACGATGACGCCCAAGAAATGACCGAAGTGGACGAATCCGTACCCGCCAAGGCGGAGTTCGGTGTCCGCATCGCCGGTGACAGTATGGAGCCGCGATTTGTGAACGGGCAGACCGTGTGGGTCAAGGCTGCACAAGACGCCAACAACGGTGATATTGTGCTTTGTACCTTGAACGACCGAGGCTATTGCAAAAAGCTACGCAAGGACGAAAACGGCATTGCGCTGATTTCCCTGAATAAAAAATACGCCCCCATCCCTGTGCAGGAGGAGGACGAATTCAGAATCGCCGGTATTGTAGTAGGATAAGGAAGGAGCGTCGCGTATGTGTGGACGGTATCAGTTTTCTGCCGATGAGTATAAAGAGATTCGCCAGATCGTGCGCGATGCACAGCGCCGCAGCGAGGGAAACGAACGCAATTTCCCAATGGCAGGAGACATTTGCCCCTCGCAGGTGGCACCAGTGCTGGTTTCTCGCAGGGAGAAGATCGTGGGCGAGTTCCAGCAATGGGGGCTGCCCGGTTTTCGCGGCAGGCAGCAAATCATCAATGCCCGCGCCGAAACCGTGACAGAAAAACCGATGTTTCGCCGCAGTATTGCCTTCCAGCGCTGCGTAATCCCCGCCACCGGCTTTTACGAGTGGGACAGCGCCAAGCACAAATATTTTTTCCAAATGCCGGGACAGCCGATTTACTTGGCGGGCATTTATGATACTATAAATGGTGTGAACTGCTTTATCATTCTGACCACCGCGCCCAATGATTCGGTAGCACCCATCCACGACCGTATGCCGCTGATGCTCTCCCACGAGCAGGTGCGCCCGTGGTTGGTGGATGCCGGTGCGGCGCTGGAACTGCTTTGCAGCCGCCCGCCGCTGCTGCTGCGCACAAGCTGCGACGGGCAGTTGGGCTTTGATGATCTTGCGTAAGAGGGTTCTATGGATCAAATTGAGAAATTTGTAAAGGATTCGGGGCTGACGATTTCTGCCTACAATGTCTGCTTTTATGACAGCAACGGCACCGACGAGATTCTGGACAACATTCTTTGCGGCAAAAAACGCGCCAACACAGGGCTGTTCAGCCTGTTTGAAGCCCAGATGCAGCTGCTGCCGCGCACGGGTGATTACACGGTCGTGCTGGACAGCGATATGCAGCCGCGCTGCATTACCCGCACCACAAAGGTGGACGTTGTCCCGTTTGAAGATGTGACGGCAGATTGTGCCGCCGCCGAGGGGGACGGCACCCTTGCCGCGTGGAAGAAAGCCCACCGCAAGGCGTTTGCCGCAGCGTGTGAGGAAATCGGCAGGAACTTTGACGAAAGCATGAAGTGCGTCTGCGAGTATTTTGATGTGGTTTACCGGGCGGATGGACAGTGAAATAAATTGAGGAGGAAATCCCAATGAAAGAAAAAACTTATCAAACTCGTTGCGGAACGATTCACTATTGGGTAAATGTGTCGGACCCGGATGCTGTTACCCTTGCTTTTCTGCCGGGATTGACAGCGGATCACAGATTGTTTGATAAACAAATTCAGCATCTCGAGAACAAGTATAATGTCGTGGTATGGGACGCACCGGCTCACGCATCTTCCTGGCCGTTTCGGTTTGATTTTGATTTATTCGATAAGGCAAACTGGCTGAACGGCATTTTGAACCAAGAGGGAATCACAAAACCCGTTATTATTGGACAATCCATGGGTGGCTATGTGGTGCAGGCTTATGCACAGCTCTATCCAACGCAGCTGGCAGGCTTTATTTCCATGGATTCTGCACCGCTACAGCGAAGCTATGTGACTGCGGTTGAAATCTGGCTTTTGAAACGGATGGAGTCGGTATATGCGCATTATCCGTGGAAATGGCTCCTGAAATCGGGGTCGGAAGGCGTTGCCACGACCGCCTATGGCAGAAATCTCATGCGCGAAATGATGCTGATTTATGACGGCAATCAGAAACGCTATGCGCAAATTGCCGGACATGGTTTTCGTATTTTGGCGGCGGCGATGGAAAAGGATCTGCCGTATGAAATCAAGTGTCCTGCTTTATTGATCTGCGGTACGCAGGACCATGCCGGTTCTTGTATACGGTACAACAAACACGAAAATTCCTTTGACATGGATTGAGGGAGCCGGGCATAATTCCAATACAGACAAACCCGAACAGGTAAATGCTCTGATAGCGGACTTCGTTGCACATATTTGATAACAGATAGCTTCAGGTTTGCAGAACAAATCCGCAACAAACAGCAGCAGTTAGGAGAACCCCATGATTTTACACATAAACAACAGCGAGTATGATTACCACGCCTTGGTCAAGGTTGCGGAGATGGCAGGGCTTGCGGGCCTTGTCGGCTTTCACGAATCCGAGGACGGCTATATTGTCAGCTTTCCCGATACAGAAAACACGCAGGCGCTTATTAACGACTACAAAGCGCGTCTGCGTGATCTGAAAAATAATATCTGGCAGCACTAACTGCTTTTCGTTTTTCTGTGCGGATAAATTCAAAATCGCGTTTGATTTAACCAATTATGCTTGGGCAACGCCGCACAATTCCCGCCTTACGGCTTAAGCACCGCTTCGGCGGCTGCGGCACGGCATCTGCGTTGCCAAAATGCTCGATAAGACATCCAGTATTATCTGCGCTTTTGGCTTAGCATCTGCCGCACCTCGCT
>OIBC01000449.1_pt1 | contig 15690 bp, 11 predicted proteins | sample 1580901 | NCBI WGS metagenome assembly OIBC01 (sample SAMEA3882539, study PRJEB24775) | human gut metagenome | biome: human-associated habitat; feature: intestine environment; material: feces | place: Netherlands | collected 2009/2010 | reverse complement strand
GAACGGCTGGGCTTTTTGATTAGTAACGAGCCACAGGGAGAGTACGGAGAGGATATTACCAACGGAGCGCGGAGGTGGCGATACAATCGCCACACAATAGACGAAACGGAGAGAGAGAATAATTGTAAAGAACGCCAGAAAGAGCGCGAGAGAGAATATTACCAACGGAGCGCAAGAGAGGATATTAGTAAAGGCGGTGGCCGTGCTTCGCAGCACAGCCACCGAACGAAAGAATTACCGACAGAGCGGTAGTACAAGATGTATCTTTACTTAAAGCGGGAGAGGAGCAGGGTGCTGTTGGTACCACCGAAGCCGAAGGCGTTGCAGAGAATGGTCTGTAACGGGGTGATGGTTGGCGCTGTTGGAATGCGCAGTGCTGCTGCTACCTCGTCAGGGTGCTGGAGGTTGATGTGAGGCGTTACGAAACCGCCTTGCATCTGTATCAGGGCATAGACTACCTGGGACACGCCGGACATCCAGCATTCGTGGCCGGTGAGGGCCTTTGTGCTGATGACAAAGGGGCGGTTATCACCATTTGCAGCGGCATAGCCACTACCTACGGAAAAGAGGCGGCGGATGGCTTCTGCCTCGGCGCGGTCGCCATCTGGTGTCGATGTGGCGTGAGCCATGATAGCGGAGATACCAGGACCCAGCGGAGAACCGCTGGGCACAGTGGCGGCAGACATAGCGGCGAGCATAGAGCGGTAGATAGCATCAGCGGAGGGAGTGGCGAGGTCGGGACTGGTGGTGAAGCCGTAGCCATCGACCGTGGCCAAGGGTTTTCTGTTTCCCATAGCGGCATGGGCTGCTGTTTCGAGAATGACGCAGGCAGCACCACCAGAGGGCACGAGGCCATCGCGGTCGCGGTCGAATGGTCGTGATGCGGCGGTAGGGTTGTCGGTGCGGTGACTGAAGATGCCGAGTGCATCAAAGGAGGTATAGGCATGTAGGCCCACTTCCTGAGCGCCCACCACTATGCAGCAGTCGAGTTGGCCGGACTGGATAAGCGAATGAGCGAGACCGATAGCATGACCGCCACCGGCGCAGGCTGCAGAGACGGTAAAGGAGAGACCACCGATGCCAAAGATAGAAGCCAGCGACATAGAGACCGAGCTGTTGAGTGTGCGGAACACCATGCCGGCACCGAGACGGCGCGAGTCATGGTATTCAGCCATGATAGACTCTGTCTCAGCGAGGGCACCAGCGGTACTATCATTGCTGACAATAAGTCCGCAGCGGTAGAGGTCAGCCACTGGAGCCATAGCAAGTGCTTCCTTCATGGCCATATAGCCATATTCGCCTGGTTCGGAGAGTGTGATGCGCTGTGAGCGTCGCAATCCCTGAGCTTTGATGTCAGGACGCGGGACGATGCCCGTGAGGGGTGACTGGTAGCCGTAGGCGGTACGCTCAGGATCGATGCCGATGCCACTCTTTCCGAGACGGAGAGACTGAGCCACCTCCTGAACGGACTGGCCGATGCAGGACCAGATGCCCATGCCCGTGATTACTGTGCGTCGCATAGGCTGGGTTTTTGTTCGATGATAGAACGGATGAGATCACGCAAGGTATGCGTGTTCTTTGCATTCGTCATATCGAGTTTGACGTTGAAGTTTGTTTCGCACATCATAATGAAGTCCACGATGTCGAGAGAGTCGAGGTTGAGATCTTCGTGGAGATTGTCGTCGAGGTAAATATCCTCGGCGGGAGGCATGTTGTCGAAATGGGCTGTCAGGAGCGCCACGATGCGAGGGAAAAGTTTTTCTTCCATGATTTGATGAATTTATGAATTTATGAATGACGGCGATTAAATCGCCTGGCAATAGACGAAACAGAGCAGCGAGACCCAGCCGAGAACAGCTGGGCAGGTAACTAACCTTTCCAGAGGCGGTCGCCGGAGTTACGGCGCATGAAATTAGCGCCATCCTGCGACTCCTGAGCGATGCCACCACGTCCGTACTTGTTGACATGGAGGCCGTTGCGCTTGATAGCCAGCATGACGGCGGTAAACTCGGAGAGCGTAGAACGGAGGCCGTCGATGTCCTCTTTGGTGAGGGTGTTGTCCGACGGAGAACCGTCGGGAGTGGTGGTGCCATCAGTGCCGAGGAAATCAGAGAGGTTGCCTTCGTCGTAGGTGCGGTAGGCATGGCCATTTGAGTAGTTCTTATCAAACTTCACGATAGCCGCGAGGAGGTCGGGACGAGCCATCTGCATGGCAGCCGTCGTTTCGCGTCCAATCACCATTTCTGGGCCACGTTCGCCTACGAGAGACGGTTGACCGTTGACCATGGTCGCTATGGGCGAGGTAACGAGACCCGTCTGCAGTTGTGGTACCTGGCGAGCCTGATAGACATAGCCATCCGTACCGAGGACGGGTGTGCGGTCGCCACCATAGCCAGCAGGCGAACCGCTGGAAACGGGTGTAGCAGAGGGAGAGTAGCCGGATGGAGAGGGACTTCCTGCGGGAGAACCGCCGGACACACTTTGGACGTTACCACTGTCATAGGTGAGCATACCAGTGGCGAGTTTGACGTTAGGAGTTGCAGCATCAGCGCCACTACTCTCGTCGCCACCAAAGGCGAGTCCGACAGCCCATGATAGCAATCCCATCAGCAAGGCGGTGATGACACCGATGAGCGGAATACCCCACCATCCGAGGGTGCCGATGATCTTAGCAGCACCACCAGCGATACCGAGACCCACCTTACCAGTGGTAGCACCCGCTTCCTCTGCCACTTCGGTAGCATTCGAGGTAGAGTGCTGTGTGAGACGGGCAGCATCGCCCGTTGTCTGAGCCGTGAGCATCAGCGTCTGGTAGAGTTGCTGTATCTGCAACATCGTAGCCTGGTGCATAGTCTCGTCGGCTTCCTCCTGGCGATAGTAGAGTTGCTTAGTGACGCGGCGTGTGAGGTCTTGTGCGATGAGTTGCAGAGACATCTTCACATACGACTTCAGCATATCCTTCAGGAGGTCTTTAAATTTGACATCCGACTGTTCGGTGTCGTAGATCATGTTACCCAGCGACTCCCCTACCCCTTCGGCGAACGTGTTAAGCGGTTCAGAGAAGTTTTGGAGAAGAGACACGCGCTCTTGGAACTTACGTGCCACCGAGTCGGCCATTTCAGACTGAGCCTCCATCATCTGACGTTTAGCATCCGTCAGCTGCTGTTCAGAGATTTTATCCTGTTCACGCAGACGCGCCATATCCTCATAATAGAGACGGGCGCGTTCAGCCAGCAGGCGATAGCGCAAGATTTCAGGGTCAGAATCCATATTCCAGGACATGCCCATCTGCTGTCCTACGTTCTTATCCGACTCGAAGCGTTGCGTGTCGCTGTTGATGGTTGACAGCTGCTGTGTCGATTTGTCGATACTCTGAATGGTAGGATTGTTATTGAAAACAAAATCCGCACGGCGCTTTGCCTCGTCGTAGGCTTTCTTCTGAGCATCCGTATAAGCATCCGAGTATTCAATTAGTTTCTGGTAGAACACCTTGAACTGGTCGGCAGACATATTGAGCAGCGACGAAAGGCCCGTACCAGCGAGATATGACTTATACTCTTTACCGAAGAGGATGGTGAGCACCTTATCCGGCGCATCCTCACTATTCGCATCAACAGAGAGCAGTTCCACGATGTTTTCGCGAGTAGCGGTGAAAGCCTTTTGCCACTGAGCGGTGCGATCATCGATGAACTTCTGGATAGCCTCGTTATTACCCTTCTGCGACCACCCCATCATCTGAGCGATCTGTTCGGAAGTCAATTCGGCGACACCAAACTGTTCCATCTGGTTCTCATAGTCGAGGTTGACCTTCCCCGTGTAGTTCTTTTCCAGGAGCACCTTCTGACGGTCCTGGTAAGCCTTATTCTGCTGGTTGACGTTTTTCAGTTCATTTTCTGTAGCCTTACGCCATATCTGATCGAGCAATACAGAACCATTCTGTCCCAACTCCTTAGAAAGCGTGGTAATCATGTCCTTCAGTTTCTCGACATCATTATGAATAATGTTATCGAGCAGCTGCGTGGACTGATTTGTGCCGTCAGCAGACAGCGGTTCGTAGAGGTCGTTAATCATTGACTGGCGGAACTGTGCCCAATCGTTCTCAGTACCCGCAATCGCCTGACGGACGTTAGCCAGTGCATTGTTCATGCGGATAGTCATGCCGTCCACCAGTTTCTTCTGAAGTTCAGAATCCATGCCCGTCTTTGTTGCCATTTCCGTGATGGCAGCAATCTGGCGCTCGTAGTAGTTCTTGACGTTATCGACAATCGCCTGAGCCTTGCCCTGTTCCTCCTTCATTTCCTGACGGAGCGCCTTGCGACGAGCTGCCTCTTCCGCCTTACGGCGACGTTCTGCCTCCTTATCGGGTGCATCGTTATCAAGAGCACCAGGAGACTCGTCTTCGGTGGCGGTAACGAGATCATCTTCAAACGGCTTCCACTTTTTGTTGACGCGGTTCATGGCGTTGGTAGCCGAATAAGCCTGCGTAGCATAACGAGTGGCAGCATAAAGCATCCGTTCAGCCTGAGTAAGGGAGCGGGTAGAATTACGAGCTGCAGCAAAACCACCATCCATATCATACTGAGCTTGTGTCTGATAACTATCCGCATCGTAGAACGTGGTTCGCATCTTCTTTTCAGAACGGCGATTATAAGCATCGCGAGCCACCTTGCCATTGACACCCAGTTTCCTTGCCAGGTCCTTATTTATGTCTTCGACAGATTTGCCAGCGTTCTGCATATCCTCGACATAGGCTTTGAGCCATGTGCCGTTGTAGGCAGAGCCACCAGCCACGTTATCGTATTCCGTGAGGCGGTCGGCAGACCATCCGACACGAGGAGCCACCTGTGAAGTAATGTCCTTTTCCTTCATCTGAAGGGCGATCTTCGCACGGAGTTGCTTCACCACCTCCTTGTAAGCCTTTGCTACATCATAGGCAGTAGATTTTTCGGTGAGCATCTTCGAGAGATACTGGCCATACTCCTTGTTGAAGTTACGAATAGCAGCCGCACGTTGACGTGAGCCGTTTGCTGCTTCGTCGATAGCTTTCTTAAAGCGTTTCAGACGGTCATCAGCGATGGCAAACTCACGGTTGAAGTCAGACATCGTGCTATTGAAGCCCTGCATCCATGTAGTAGCCTTTTGTCCGCTCTTGATGACAGAACCGATAGCAATGGCGAGACCCGTCAGGAGCGAGATACAGAGACCGATGACATTCATCTTCTGAGCCGTGTTCAGAGCGTGCCATGCAGCCACCAGTCCATTAGTCTGGAGCGTGGCCAATACCGAAGCCTTACCCATGAGACCGATAGACGATGCCAAACCGATGATAGCCACCGAAGCACCCTTGAAGAGCAATCCCGTAAGAATAGCCGGCAGGAGTGCGAGGAGTATCTTCAATTCAACAGCAATCAGTCCGAGGAGGTTTTTCATTATCCACATGGAAGCCTCGTTGGAAGTCATGGACTTTGAGAGGTCGTACCATGCCTGAGCCATCTGCTTGACCATATCCACCCCTTCAGGGTTGGTGAAAGCCTTTGCCCAAAGGTTGTTACCCTTTTCGAGAATGGCATTGGCTGTGTCCTGTTTCAGAGCGTACTCATTAGTAAGAGACGTAGCTTCCTCAAAGGCGACGTTAGACTCTTCGACATGAGCACGGACGGTATCGACATTCTTAGACATGGTAGCCATGACACCTATCAGGCGCTGTCCCTCAGAACCGAGGTCTTTCCAGATGTTGCCGAGGGCATTCATGTTACCCTTTTCGCGCATCTTTTCCATTATCTGAAGAATGGCCTCCATTGCCTTACCCTGTTGGAAAAGGTTATTGATTGTGCCCTTCTCCATGTTCAACTGCTGTTCGATGAGATTATGGTTGGTTTGCAGCGACGTAAATAGTTTACCGAATGCCGTAGCCGCTACTTCAGGAGCCTGGCCGAGCGCATCGGCAGCAGAGCCGAGTGCCAGCAGTTCGGGCGTAGTGATGCCCGTGATGCGGGAGAGACCCGTGAGGCGTTTCGCGAAGTCAACGATGTGTGTTCCTGATGCAGTAGAAGTGGCCGACAGTTGGTTGATGGCCGAGCCGACAGACAGCATGGAGCGCTCGACACCCAGTTTTGGTATCAGTCCCATGGTATCGACGAGCTTAGAGATCTGCAAGAGGCTGTCATCGCCGAGGTCATCAGACAGTGCCACCTTTACCTGGTCGGCAGCACGGACGAATGCGCTCATGCCTTCTACACCGTACTTTCCGAATCCCATCTTACCACCTTGATAGGCGAGGTCGGCGAGATCCTGCACCGTAGAGCGCGTGTTTATCTTAGCCAGGCTTTCAGAGAGTTCGTTGACCTCCTTGGTGGCGAGGCCCGTCACTTTACGGATGTCTGCCAGTTGGTCGGAATATGCCAGATTGCTTTGCAGCATCCCCTGCAATTTCTGTTGAGCGATAGAAAACAGTTGGAAGACACCGAAGTACATGGAGATATTACGAAACGTCGTTTTCCATGCAGACCCCTGCTTATTGATAGCGCCGGTTGTACGTTCTATCTCCCCTCGTATGGCTGCCAGCTGCTTTTGTTTGTCGATATACTGCTGTTGGTCGCGGTTGAGTTTAGCCATTTCCGTCTCTAACTGCTTTGCCGCCTTTTGGAGCGTTTCGAGCGGAGCCTTACGGAGGTTAGCCGGTTGGAGGAGGTTGCCGATATCAACCAGTTCGTGATCGACACCCGCGAGGATGTTTTGTAGCTGCTTCATCTGTTCGTTGAGTTTCTTGCGGGCCGTATCGCCTGTGCCGAGGTTGCTCAACTTACGCTGTATCTCATCGATGGCAGCTTTTATTTCCTTTGGTGAGAACTTCTTTGGGTCGAGGATGATATTGTCAGCCTTCTGCTGGAGTTGGTCGGTGGTGAGTTCTATCTGTTTCTCCTTACCCGCGATAGCGTCCAGTTGGTCATCACACTTTTTCAGTTCGGCATTGATGCGCTCGATCTCAGCAGCCACATTGCCCGATGCCGGCAGGATGCCACCCTTACCCAGTTGGTCACGATAAGACACCAGGTTAGCACGAGCGGTGCGGAGTGCATCAGCAGAAGCCCCACCATCGCTGATGGTAGAGACAGCACGACGCGCCTGTTCGTTTTGGAGTTGGTGTAGGATATTGACCTGCGACTGATAGGCGCTGCTGGTTTTCTGTGTGGAAGCCACCAGTTGCTTCTGCTGATTGATGGCACGTTGCAGCCAGGAATCCGTCTGCGTGGAGAGTTCGCCCATGTGCTTTTTGATGTTAATCATTTCGCCATTCATCACCTTAATCTGGTCGGTAATAGCCTTATATTTCTGGCGCAGTTCTTCGAGTTTAGGGCTACTCTCGCTGGTGCGTGACATTTCCTTCTTCACCTGACGCAGTGCCTGGTTCAGTTGAGACAGCGACGCATTAGAGAGGTTGGTAATGACCTTCTCCACCTTTTTCATGTCCGCCTCCTGCTGTTTGATGAGCGCACGGAGGTCGGCCATTTCCTTTTGCAGTTTCTGGGCACGTTGTGCGCCCGTTGCTGTGGAAGCGTTGATGGCATTATACGCCTTTTCCAGGCGCGACAGTTCGTTGCGCATGGCTTTGACGGCTGCTACTGGTTGTGCGGAGTCCGCACTGATCTTGATGTATATCTGTTTATCGGCCATAGGAGGTAGATATTAGAATTGGAACACGAGTGGTGGCAGGTCTTCGATGTCACGGAACACCTCCACGGAGAGTTCGCGTCCGTAGAAGTCTTCGTAATAGCGCTGCATACGAGAGGCGACATGACGTGCCTCCATCATTATTGAGGGTCGGCTTGTTTCGCCCATGACGGCGAGCCACTGGCGCACATAGCGGCGGTTGTGGCGAGCCTTGCGGTCGCGTCGTACCACGTCGAGCGGTCGGCCACCGACAGTACCCATATCGACAAAGCGGAGGTAGTCGCGGAAACCGAGGCTGATTGCTTCGTGGCCAGGGGTGGCATCGATGCGCGAGGTGAACGAGCGGACACCTTTACCTGTGGCATACCAGGAGCCATGTCTGTGACGATACTCGTTGACCTGACGGAAGCCTGGGTAGATCTCCGTCGGGAACACATGCTGTGTCTGCATGTTCGCCTGAAGTGCTTGCACGGCATCCATCGCGAAGCGGCGCAGGACCACATTCGGGCGACGCATTGGTTTTTCAAGTTGTGCTGCCATATAGTGCTTATTTTGTTACAAAGATACAAAGAAGCGACAGCGAGGACGGGACAAAGAGACTTTGGAGGGACGGCGATAAAATCGCCTTACAATAGACGGAACAAAAAAACCGCTGGCAGAACCAGCGGGAACACTAAAAGAAGTATTCGATAAGGAGGACGGTTTTGGGGTAGTGAGCGAGAGAGAGGATGTCTTCAGGCAGCTGCATGGCATCGTAGCGGGTGTTTAGGGTGCAAGCGACACCTCCTGATGCTACGTTGACGGGGACTATTTGCCCCCCCCTAAACAGCCTTGGAGGTGCGGAGGTAGTTTGGGAGAGCGGGAGAGCTGTCATGCCATGACAGCATACGGAACGACTTTTCTTATAGGTCATATTCAATAAATACACATTGGGATGTTTCGCCGGCCATTAGAGCAGAAGCGACACGACCATCCTCCTTAACACGGGCACGGCGGAGTTTGGAGGTAGGGTAAGCCATATCGAAGACCCCATTGGGGAGGCATTCGATATAGCCGCTTTCGGTGGCCTGGCGGACTTGGAGCACGATTTGCCCCCCCCTATTGGCGATGGTGAGGAACGGGCGGCGCAGTTCATAGTGATGGACGTTAGAACTCATATTCAATCAAGACATAAGGAGTGGTGTTATACATGCCTGTATCGGAATCTTTGCCAATACCCCCCCTGAAAACGAGGTAATGGTGTTGCAGATCTGCTTCAAGTTGTAACGGAGGACCAGACCTTTCGTATCACGAATCCAGCCGATGAAGTTAAAGGTTGTCATATTCTATCAGGAGACAATGTGGACATTTATAATCAGTAGCGCGGAGAGCGGGAGAGACCAAAAGCCATTTGCCCCCCCCTGACTTCCATTCAAAAGCGTGGGATAAAGGATGAACACCGATTTTATAAATCATATTCTATCAGGATATACCCCCCCATTTGCGGCCAACACCGTTTGAGCAATGCCGGCAGTACCTTGAACATTACCATCAAAACCATTACGGAAGGTATCGTAATATAGGTTCCCAATACGAAGGATGTTGCTATAAATCATATTCGATAATTACATTGTTGACGTGAGCGGTGATGATTGTAGCAGAGGGGTTACGAAAATAATTACAAACAAGTTCGGGTACCCCCCCCATCTTAGCATCCTGACGGTAGAAACGGAGGTCGCCATTCGGGAGCCAGTGAGCAGCGATGATATCACGACGAGAAAGACCCAGCCGAGAGCGGCTGGGAGCGGTGGCGGATGCGGATTTGGGGGCTACGATAGTATCGCAGCATACGGGACAATCTATAATTCTCTTTCTATCCATACGAGGTTATCTTTTTGCACGGAGGTGATGGTGTTTGTGACTTGGGCGGAGCCGAGTTCGATAACTTGGTGAAAGTTGCGGTCGGCATGAGCACCACGAAATGAGAGGCAGTCGAGGTCACGATTGACCTGAGCGCACACACGGACAGGTGCGGCACGGCTGTCTGGGTCTCGGTCATAGAGGTAGGTCATGGTTTGCCCCCCCTACCTCGGCTTGCTGAGATACGGACTTTGGCCATATCTGCGGACGGTTCAGTATCTTTAATCAAGAGCATATTCAACTAATAAGAGGTTATCTTTCTGAATGCCGGTAATGGTGTTAGAGCAACCATCTGTAGCAGGGAGCAAAAAGCGGTCGGAGAAGCGACAATACCCCCCCTATCTCCGTAGATGCGGCGCACGGCTTTTGCGTGAGCGGTGCGGACAGCACGGAGGATAGAAGCCCCACCGAAAACGGCGGGGAGTGACGGCTTAGACCCGCTGGGAGAACCAGCGGACACACTAACCTTGGGCACGGATGGCTGCGATTTCTTCATCAGAGAGTTTGTGATCAGTGACGGTGTAATAAATCTTAGCGGCAGCATCCGTCTCGTTTTTGGAGAGGAACTTTATCACGCTGTCCGGCTTCAGGAAGAACTTTTCACTAACCTCCTCTTCGAGAATGTCAGCGATGCAGGTGGTGAGTTCAAAGGGACGCGGGAACTCATACTGCGTATCGCCGAGGATATCCTGACGGATGGAGATCATATAGACCCGTTCGCGGTTCTGGGCTACGCCATAGTGTTTGCTGTTCAGGATGCCAAACTTCGTTTTCTTCTCACGTTTCTCTTTGCCCCAGGGGTAAGGGAATGACGGTGCGAGGAAGTTGACATAGCCATGCTTCTCCAGTAGGGCGCACCATTCTTTGAAGTCGGGCATGTTGACGCTGTTAATGAGGGCAGAGACATTTTCCTGAAGGAGGATTTTCGGGTGCATCTGTTCAACAGCCTTTTCGGTGTACCAAAGGACTGCAGAGCGGGTATCAGAGCCTTTTTTGATGCCCGCACGTTTTCCTGCCTGACTGATGGACTGACAGGGCGTGGAGTAAGTCAAGAAATCGATGTCAGCATCCGAGAGGTCGCTCCAGTCGCATTTGGTCATGTCGCCCCTATTGAGGGAGGCATACTGCGGGAAGAGCAAGTTATGAGCAACCACGGCAGGCTGTTCATTGATTGGCCTTTTGCTTTCGGGGTCGAACTCAGCCCATGCGACGAGTTCATAGGCGAAATCAGGATAACGCTCACGGAGCATGTCAAAGGCTATGCACTGGGAGTCATAGCCAGAACAAAGCGTAACCACCTTCAGAGGCTGTTCGCGGAAATTGCGAGACATCTGGAAAGTGGGTAGAGCAAACATATCCTGCACTTCACCAGGTATGCGGCGGTCGGTGGGGAATAAAAAAGCCTCGTAGATATACATGAGGACATCGCAGACGATTGAATTGCCAGCGAGCTTGTAGTGGTTGGAGTTGGAGATTATCTGCACGGGACCAAAACGCTCTTCGGTTTTGGCGGCCTTGATTTTTTCGTAAGCAAGGGTGTAGTTCTGACGGAGGAGTTCTATTTCCTCGGCATCATCATCCTCTTCATCTGGTGCTGCATCACACATCTGGGTGAATAGAACCGTAAGAATGATTATGGCGGTGGACTCAGACTGGTGCCGTTTCACGAGATCTCCATAAAGAAATTCCACCTCATTATCACGATGTTCCTTGATTGCAGACAGTTTCTGGCGAATCATTTCCGTTTCACTCCATACTTCTACAGCATTTAGACCGTTCAGTTGTTGCTCAAGCAAACAGAGAATCCATGTCCAGGTTCTAAACAAATCATCGCCCCTATAACGGGCACGTAAGGAGGTAAGTCTCTCCTCCGAAAAACGTTCAAACCTTTCCATCCCTTAATCAGCTTAATGAGTAAATGTATCCGGCATATCCTTCATAAAAACCTTCACCTTATCCATAGCTGATTGTCCCATGCCAGGAATCGGCTGTGCTCCGATTACCAGATTATTAAACACCTCAGAATCGAGTTCACGCACCACGAATTGGTCTTTGCCGCATAATATAGCCTTTCCCTTTTCACCATTTGGAAGCATCTTTATCCATGCTCCCGCTCCTGATGCGCCTGCAATAAGTGCAGTCTGGCGCGAATTCTCCGGATCGATTTTTACCGCACCACCTTCGTTTGCACCGAATGTAAAATCAAGATCACTATCACAATCCTCACGGGCAGTTTTGAGATATTTATCCATCACTTTGGTCAGACGATCTAAATTGAGATGAGGGAAATGAAAAGTCACTTTACTGAAGCCATTAGGGTATTTTTTCAGCATATCCCAAAACACATTCGAACTGTAAACCGCAGATAGTTCAACCTTCAACAGTTTACTCTTCAGCAGTTTGCAGAAGGATGCTTCGAGAATGTTAGCCACAGTTTTTGTATGGCTAAAAGCCGTAGATTTTCGCTCTATGGCGATGCGTTGGATTCCTGGGCGATTGTCGATGATGACCAGACAATTTCTATAATCAGCATATTTTTGAGACTTCAGGTGTTCGTCGGTAATCGTTACGTTTGTAACATTTGCCACACGCATCACATAGACATTATCTTGTGGTTTCACTATTTGTTTGTGCCAGTATGGTTTCTTTCTGGCATTCTCAAACGGGAATGGTTTCTCGAAATCAGCCAGCAAAAGCTCTTCAAGCAATTGCTGGCGATTTTCAAATGATTCTTGCACATTTACTTTTACCCAGTCGGGGAACTCAAGTTGATATTCTTCGTTAGGTCTTATGATGCGTAAGAAATTGTAGTTGTAAATTGCAAATCCAGACATGGTCTTCAATGTTTATTTATTTGTTTATAAGTTTATCAACGGTTGTATCAGTAAAAGTTTGCCAAATTTTCAATTCTACAGGCTTATAGTCATCGAAGAGCTGCTTTACAAACTCCACTTCAAACACCAGTCGTAAATCATTTCTGTCTTCTTCTGCTGTTCCTTCCTTACGATAACCAAGACGGGCTATTTTGATGAAGAATAAATCACGTACACCCTTACCTTTTATATAAGGCATGAAGTAGAAAAGCTTGTTGAGAGCCACCGATGTAGGGAACTTCTTGCCTGTATAGTAGATGGTGGCAGAGCCGTCAAGAAACATCTTCTCGTTGTCTTTCTTTACCAGCGAAATGAGTACATTCTTGGTTTCTTCCACCATAGCCGCCTGCTGCGGCTTTCCACCATATTTCTCCCAATTAATATCATTGTGCACCATACTATTGTCAGTAATACTATTGAGTGCATACTGGTCGAAAAGATCAAGGAAGTTGAGCTCGTGATACTTATTCGTAACTGTTGAAGTCTGCGTATTGTGATCTTTTACAACTTCTAATAGTGACTGTTTGTGCATAATCTCTCTAACAGCTTCTGTACAATTCTGTGTATTCTCAGGCATGATTCTCTGAATATCATTGAAGAGCCGAATTAGAGAACGACCTACTGCCCACGCTAAATTAACAGGGACAGCATTGCCTATCTGCTTGTATTTATCACTCATACTCCCCTGGAAAGTCCAATTATCAGGGAATGTCTGGATACGTGCATATTCACGAACGCTTAATGGGCGTGTTTCTAAAGGATGGCAACGTTCTGTTTGTTTTTGGCATGGAGAGCATGTTAGTGTTAAAGAAGGCTCATCAAGTGACAGTCTTCTAGCCATACCCGTTTTTCCGCCACCAAGCAACCAACTTCCACCCATATAATCTTTGGCAACTTCTTCTGGCAGATTTCGCCAATCACCACCTTGGGGAACCATTGCCAAAACACGCTTTTTCTTCTCAGGATATTGGGCACCCTCAGAAACAGGAACATCATTCTCATAAATCACACTTTTATAGAGAGCATCACGAAGAGTTAACACTTCATGATAAGGAGTAGGCCAATGAAACTCTACATTTTGTGCAATATCATTACGAATAGCTATAAGAATCAATCTCTCACGTTTCTGGGGTACTTGATACATAATAGCACGCAAGACACGAGGCTCAACAAGTGTGTAACCTAATTCTGCAATTGTATTTTTTATTGTTTCAAATGTTCGCCCATTTTCATGAGAGATTAAACCTTTAACATTTTCTCCCATAAAGACTTTCGGCTGAATTTCTTTTACGGCTCGGGCTAGTTCAAAGAATAAAGTACCTCTAGTATCGTTGAATCCTGCCCCCTTTCCTGCATACGAAAATGCCTGACATGGGAAACCACCTGAAAGAAAATCAATTTTACCCCTTAAAGGAGTAAAGTCAATATGGCGAACATCACCCTCAATCACATTCCATTCGGGTTTATTTGTTTTTAGAGTTTTGCAGGCTGCAGTTTCAAACTCATTCAGCAATACGTGGTGGAAACCAGCCAACGACATTCCCAAAGCCAGTCCGCCTCCACCAGCAAAAAGTTCAATAGAATTGAATTGGCGTACTGGTGTCACAGCAGATTCTGCCTCCCAATTACTTTGGAGCATGGCTTCCACTTCAGGAATTGACTTGAGTTCTTCCATGTCAAATCCCCAAGCACCATTTTGTTGATGAAGCGGATAAAGTCCATTTTTACCCCATGTTTGAACCGTACGATTGGAGGTTCCAATAAGGGCTGCTAAATTATTCTCTGATATAAATGCCATTATTATAAACTACCTTTCTGTCTAATTTCTTCTGCAATTTCTTCTACTTTGGCAAGGATAAGAGCACTTCCATCAATTCCATCTTCGTCCACAACCTCACCAAAAGCCTTTGCTAATCGATGATAAAAGTCTTTATCACCAGTAAGATGCATCCAAAATTCAGAACCACACAAAACAGGATAATGTGTATCTATTGCCTTGTAAAAAGCTGATAAGTTTTCTTTTGCACCATATAAAACGCCTACAACAAGATCATCAAACTGCAATCCCATTCTATCTAGTCTAGACTTGTTCATGAGGTATTTGAAGTGACTTAGAATGGTAGTAATATCATCCTTGTTTATTGTTTTTGGACCCGCCTTACACTGACAGTATTTGCGGCGTCCATCGATTGCATCAATAAATTCAATATCTATACCATCAATACCAGAAGCACCACCAACAACTTCCTGAAGCTGGGAAATAAACACCTGGACATTTTGTCCGAAACTAGTATTGAGGCTTGTTCCAAGAATACGTGGATAAACTAGAGCTTTTGCCAAACTAGTTGGTTGAGTATTGCCACATAAGAATGCTGCAAGATAGTTGATTAGAAACGGATTTATATCAAAGCTACTCAGATGAAGCTTATTCAGATTCTTCAAATGATTAGGAATGATAATAGAACGGAAATATTGCTTTCCACTTTCTATAATTGCTTGTTTTTGCTGTTCTGTCATTTCCTTATATATTAAATTTTATATTTATAGCCTGCTTTTTATAGCAGAATTGCCTTCAAAGGTACAAAATAATTGCGAAACATCTACATTTTATTATAAATATTAACACAAAAAATGCAGAAAAAGACTTTCTAAAGGGATTTTAACCCCTTAGACAGCGAAATGGGAAAAAGTAGATTATGTAAATAATGGTTACCATACAATAGGATAATGTCATTATACTAGGATTCTGCACTAAACAAGGAGTTTTGAAGTCGCTAGTTAATATCTGAACTACATATAAAACTTCAGAAAGATGTAAATCTTCCTTACTCTTATGAGCAGGAAATGAAATGATGCGAAAATCAGCAGTTTTTTGCATTTTCAGAAGATAAAATGCAAAATAAGAGGTTTTGGAAGATGTTTAGCCCTCTTCTAGGAGTGAAAAATGCCCCTTCTCAGATCCTAAAATGCGCTCAGAAGGTAGGTATTTTTGACAAAAATCGACAATAAAGGAAAGATAAAGTAGTAAAATTAAGCAGTACAACAGCTTATAACTTAGACTTAATATGTTGATTTTTGTTATACACAAAAGTTAGAGTACACATACAACAGCATAGACATAACTACCTTATAACCAATATATTAAATAGTACTTACGCCCCTATCATTTTTATAAATGTGAAATCATCAAGAGTGTCATTAAGGGTCAAGGTCATTAAGGGTCATTTTCATTTTCGGGGGAGAAAAA
>OIBC01000400.1_pt1 | contig 17179 bp, 16 predicted proteins | sample 1580901 | NCBI WGS metagenome assembly OIBC01 (sample SAMEA3882539, study PRJEB24775) | human gut metagenome | biome: human-associated habitat; feature: intestine environment; material: feces | place: Netherlands | collected 2009/2010 | reverse complement strand
CCGAAGATCGTGATAAAGGTGGCGCAGAAATGGCCGATGACACCCATGACAATGGCTGCCAGCATGATGGGCAGCATGGGCCGGACCAGCACGATCAGCCGTGCGGCAATGGCAAACGGACTGCGGTGTTTTGTGCTGTTCATGCGCTCACCTCCCCAAGGTCTTCCAGCTGTTTCTGGGCGTTGTACAGGCGGCTGTACACCCCCTGTGCCGCCAGCAGGTCGTTGTGCGTTCCCTGCTCGGCGATGCGGCCTGCCTCCAGCACATAGATGCAGTCGCTGTCCACCACATTGGCCAGACGGTGGGAGATCAGGATCACTGTTTTCTTTCCCGCCAGGCTGTGGATGGCTTTCATTATATCGTTCTCGCTCTCGGCATCCACATTGGAGGTCGCCTCGTCGAACACATAGATGGGTGAATCATGCAGCAGGGCACGGGCCATGGCAAGGCGCTGGCGCTGCCCGCCGGACAGGTTGGAGCCGCCCTCGTGGAGTGCCGTTGCAAGGCCGCTCTGGCTGCGGCAGAAGTCTGCAAGGTTCACCTGCTCCAGGGCCGCCCAGAGCTCGGCTTCGGCTGCATCGGGCCGGGCCATCCGGAGGTTGGCTTCCACCGTGCCCTTGAAGATGGCCGCATTGTGGGGCACCAGTGTCAGCAGGCGCAGACGGTCGGCCTGCTTCCATTCGCTGACCGGGATGCCGCCCAGCGTGACCTCTCCCTCCGTCGCGGTGCGGGCACCGGACAGGATGGCCGCTATGGTGCTCTTGCCGCAGCCGCTTTCGCCCACCAGCGAGACAAAGCTGCCCTGCGGGATGGTCAGGGACACATCGTGCAGGATGGTGCGCTCCTTCTCGTAGCCAAAAGTGACATGCTCCAGCGCAAGAGTGCTGTCGGCTGGGTCGGCGGTCTTTTCGCCCTCTTCAGGCTCGTGGGCAGAGAGCAGCCTGAAGATCTTCTCAGCCGAAGCCGCACCATTCATGGCAATGTGGAAGTAGCTGCCCAGCAGGCGCAGGGGCAGGAAGAAATCCGCCGCCAGCAGGAGGATGGTCAGGGCGCTGGTCAGGCTGAGCTGACCCTTGGCAAAGGCCGATGCCGCGCTGATGATGCCCAGACCCGCACCGCCGTAGGCCATCAGGTCCATCAGGGTCACGCTGTTCAGCTGCATGGTCAGCACTTTCATCGTGATCTTGCGGAACCGCTCGGCCTGGGCATTCATCTCCTCGTGCTTCCAGCCGTCTGCCTGATAGATCTTCAGGGTGGTCAGGCCCTGGATATTCTCCAGAAAGCTGTCGCCCAGGGTGGTGTACTCGCCCCAGTAGTTCGCCAGCAGCTTCTTGGCGAACTTCTGCACCGCCACAATGGACAGGGGGATGAGCGGCACACAGCACAGCAGGAGGATGGCCGAGCGCGCGTGCACGCCCACCAGCAGCACAAACAGGGTCACCGGGGCCAGCAGGCTGTAAAACAGCTGGGGCAGATACTTTGCAAAGTAGGTGTCGATCTGCTCTACACCCTCGCTGGCCAGCATCACGGCTTCACTGGTGGCCACCGTCTCGCTGTAACCGGCCCCCAGCCGGGTGAGCTTTGCATAGATGCTGCTGCGCAGGGTGCGCTTGACATCCTTGGAAGCCCGGTCGCTCATATCGGAGGCGCAGAGGGTAAGGCCATAGCGCACCGGCACAGTCAGCAGGCAGAGCAGCATCTCCTGCCAGAGGGCATTGCCGGTCAGGCTGCCCGCAAACACGCCGCCAATGAGGCGGGATACCGTCATCACCAGCACCACATTGCACAGCATCCCCAGCCACTGGAACAGCACGTTCAGCCCCACATAGCGCAGGGCCTTCCGATCGAAGGAAAGCAGTTTTTTGCTGATCACGAAGCGTTCTCCTTTTCAGATTCATCCGGGCCGAACAGGCGGTCATATTCGCCGGTAAAAGCCCGTTCGGGCAGGGCCGAAGTCAGGGCCAAAGCGGCATTATAGCGTTCCTCCTCGGTCATGTCGATGCGCACAGGCGGAAAATGCGTCAGCACCGTTTCCAGTTGAGCCCTGACTGCCTTTGCCACAAAGATGCCCCGATCGGTCAGATAGATCTTGCCGTAGTGTTCCTTCACGATCATTCCCCGATCCATCAGCAGGTTCATAATGCGCACCACACTGGGCTTGGTCACGTTCAGCTTTTCGGCAATGCTGCGGGAGCAGATATCCAGATGCGTCTGGGAGACCTCATGGATGGCCAGGAGATACCGCAGATGGGCTGCTGTCAGTTCCATAGTATCACTCTCTTCTATAATAATGTAAGCTGCTTCCAGTGTTATCCAAAGCTAACTTTTTGTTTCTGAAAAAAGGGCGCGAGCCGAATGTTCCAGCCCGCGCCCTTTGCGGATCATTTCAATGCTCAGTGACAGCCACTGCAACCGCTGCAGCTGCCATTGCAGCCGCCTTCGCCGCAGCCCCCACAGCCGCCATGCTTGTGGGAGTGCCATGTGGCCCAGCCCACACCGCCAAACACGATGACTGCCACAATGATCGTGGGCAGATTAAAATTTGCAGCGAGGAATTCCATCATACAAAACACACCCTTTCACAATGTCGTGCAGTTTGATCAGATCTTGGTCACGTCGATCTTGACTTCGTTGTTGCCCGCGTACTTGTTGGGACGCACCATCAGGTAGATGAACGCTGCCAGCACCACAACAGCCACCACGGTGAACAGGCCAAAGTGCACCTCGCCGGTGATAAGGCCGCCCAGCTGATACACCACCAGCGCAGAGCAGTAAGCCAGAGCACACATGTAACCAATGGCGATGGCCGTCCACTTGCCGTTATTCATCTCGCGCTTGATGGCGCCCATCGCAGCGAAGCAGGGAGCGCACAGCAGGTTGAAGATCATGAAGGCGTAAGCGGACAGAGCGGTGTAGTCCTGTGCGACCGCTGCCCAGATCTCGTCGCCGTTCTCGGAAAGCTCGCCGCCGAAGTGGTACAGCACACCGAAGGTGCCAACCACGTTCTCCTTTGCAATCAGGCCGGAGACGGAAGCGACGGTTGCACGCCAGTTGCCGAAGCCCAGAGGTGCAAAGATCCATGCGACCTTGGTAGCGATAGCAGCCAGCACGGAGTTGTCCTGATCCTCGACCATACCGAAGGCACCGTTCTCGAAGCCGAAGCCCTGCATAAACCACAGCACAACGGTAGCGAGCAAAATCACAGAGCCTGCGCGCTTGATGAAGGACCAGCCGCGCTCCCAGGTTGCCCGCAGCACGTTGCCCCATGCGGGCACATGGTAGGCGGGCAGCTCCATGACGAAGGGAGCGGGATCACCTGCGAAGAGCTTGGTCTTTTTCAGCATGATGCCGGAGCAGATGATGGCTGCCATGCCGATGAAGTAGGCAGACACTGCCACCAGCGAAGAGCCGCCGAACATTGCACCGGCGATCAGGCCGATGATGGGCATCTTTGCGCCGCAGGGGATGAAGCAGGTGGTCATGATGGTCATGCGGCGGTCACGCTCGTTCTCGATGGTACGGCTTGCCATAATGCCCGGCACGCCGCAGCCGGTGCCCACCAGCACCGGGATAAAGCTCTTGCCGGAAAGGCCGAACTTGCGGAAGATACGGTCCATGATAAAGGCCACGCGGGACATATAGCCCACGTCCTCCAGAATGGACAGCAGGAAGAACAGCACCAGCATCTGGGGCACAAAGCCCAGCACCGCGCCCACACCGGCCACGATGCCGTCCATGATCAGGCCGTACAGCCAGCCAGCCACGCCGATGCTCTCCAAAAAGCCGCCCAGCGCATTGGGAACGATCTCACCGAACAGGACATCGTTGGTCCAGTCGGTGGCAAAGGTACCGATGGCCCAGCCGCCGTCCGCAATGGAGGTACCCATGGACAGGGAGTACATCAGGTACATCACCACTGCAAAGATGGGCAGTGCCAGCACGCGGTTGGTAACGATCCGGTCGATCTTATCGGAAACGGTCAGGTGCTCCACGCGGGCCTTCTTCTTGACAGCCTTGCCCACCACGGTGTTGATGTAGGCATAGCGCTGGTTGGTGATGATGCTCTCGGCGTCATCGTCCATCTCTTTTTCGCAGTCCTGAATGTGCTCGTCGATGTGATCCATCAGGGTCTTGTCCAGCTTCAGCTCATCCTGCACCTTGTCGTCGCGCTCGAAGAGCTTGACAGCGTACCAGCGCAGGAAGCGGTCATCCACCTTGCCCTGAATGGACTCTTCGATGTGGGCAATGGCGTGCTCCACACTGCCGGTGAACACATGGGGCAGCTCGCCGGTCTTGCCGGCCTTGGCAGCTGCCACCGCAGCCTTTGCGGCGGCCTCGGTGCCCTCGCCCTTCAGTGCGCTGATCTCCACAGCCTGACAGCCCAGCTCTGCGCTCAGCTTCTTCAGGTCGATGGTGTCGCCGTTCTTGCGCACCAGATCGATCATGTTCACAGCCATGACCACCGGGATGCCCAGCTCGATCAGCTGGGTGGTCAGGTAGAGGTTGCGCTCGATGTTGGTGCCGTCGATGATGTTCAGGATGGCGTCGGGCTTCTCCTTCACAAGGTAAGTACGGGAGACCACCTCTTCCAGCGTGTAGGGGGACAGCGAGTAGATGCCGGGCAGATCCTGAATGACAACGTCCTTGTCGCCCTTGAGCTTGCCTTCCTTTTTTTCCACGGTCACGCCGGGCCAGTTGCCCACGTACTGGTTGGAGCCGGTCAGGTTGTTGAACAGGGTCGTTTTGCCACAGTTCGGGTTGCCGGCCAGTGCAATTTTAATGCTCATTGCGGATACCTTTCCTCCCTTTGGTCGTATCAGACCACTTCGATCATCTCAGCGTCGGCCTTGCGCACGCTCAGCTCGTAGTTGCGCACGGTCAGCTCCATGGGGTCGCCCAGCGGCGCCACCTTGCGCACATAGATCTGCACCCCCTTGGTGATGCCCATATCCATGATGCGGCGCTTCACCGGGCCTTCGCCGTGCAGCCGTGCCACGGTGGCGGTCTCGCCCACCTTTACGTCTTTCAGTGTTTTCATCGTACTCGTTCCTCCCTTGCAGTATTTCATGCAGCACCGGGAAGGCGCTGCTCAGGACACCATGATGCGGCTTGCCATGGTCTTATCCAGTGCCAGACGGCTCTGCTTGACCTGCACGATCAGGTTGCCCGCGATCTCGTTGACCACGGTCACCTCGCTGCCAACCACGAACCCCAGCTCGGCCAGGTGCAGCCGCACCTCGTCCTTGCCGCTGATTCTGCGGATGGTGACGGTCTCGCCTGCTTTTGTCATCGTCAAAGGCATCATCGCTGTGCTCCCCTTCCCTTGAAAAATATGTGATGCTGCGGTGGTTAGTCAGCCGTAACTATCAGCGTAGATAGTTTATCGCTGCTAACCCGGCTTGTCAATAGTTTTTTCATATCTCATAGTTAGTTTATATGAACAAACAAATTTTATGCCAGAACCGGCCCACATTTTTATCAAAATCATCAATGACTAACTCTATTTCTTGAGCTAAAGTTAGCCAATGTTTACATTTTTAAGGGGCGTTTTGCCCTTTTATAGGGCAGGGTGACGGAGAATGACTCCTCCCGTGAAAAGGCAATTCTGGAAAATCCGCAGATTTTCCAGAATTGCGAAATAAAAATAATCTTTCCGCTATTTATGCGCAGAGCAACGCGGAGCGCATTCAAAATCGTCCCACCCCGCGCGGGAGTGCATTCCCCCAAACACACGACCGCCCGGCACAGGGGTCAAAGCTGCACCGGGCGGTCATGTGTAAAAAGGAGGATCGCTCTCTCCTGTGTCGGAAGCATAGGAGAGTTGCCAGGATAAAAGAGAGTATTTGAAAAGAGAATATCAATTTTTCAGGCGGCAACTGCCAGCTTTAAAATGGGCGTGCCGCTGTGGAACAGCCGCAGGTACACCGCCGTGCACTTGGCCAGCTGGTCAAAGTGCTGCTGGGCGGCGGCGGGGTCGCCGTAGGACTTCCAGCACCCGCAGCAGGTAAAACACTTGCCCCGGTGGCGGATAAACCCCACCACATCCTCCAGCGGATAGCCCAGAAATACCCCGATCTCGTGGGGGAAATCCGCTGCCTCCGCCGCGCAGCACAGCCGCAGGCTGAGCTGGTCCAGCAACGCGTTGCAGTCCGCAGCATCCTCCGGCAGACGGTAGCCCTCCCGGGCTAAAAAGCCGCGCACAGCGGCATCTGCCAGCACCGTCTGCAGCTTGGCGGCGCGGTAGACGTACACCAGATACTGCCGGGTAGCGATGCACCCCCGCAGCACCCGCACCTGCAAGCCCTTGGGGTTCAGCTGGGCGTTCCAGCCCGCCACCCGCCGGGCAAGGTCGGCACGGTTTCGCGTTTCGTAGCGGAACAACCCCGCAGGCTTCAGCCCCGCCAGTACCGGGGCACATTGTTCGATCATTACGGTCTCAAAATCACGCTCCATGGCGGTTCTCCTTTGGCGGCGGTGTCAGGGTCAGTGTGCCCCGGATGCCGGGCGGTTATAAGTAAGACGCAGCTAACCGTCATCCCAAAAAAGAAGCAGCACACCCGGTCTGCGGGCGCTGCCGGTGGGGTCTCACATGGTTAGTTGCTTCTAACGCCAGTAGTGTACCACAACGCAGCGGGGCGTGTCAAGCCTTTCCGGCAAAAAAGTTATTTATGGCAAACCACGCCCGCGCTACCCTTCCGGCGGCGGTTATGATATAATCGGGGTATTATCGGGTCTGCCCCTTTGGGCGCACCCCTGCCAAGGAGGCCAAACCCATGCCCACACCCATCACCGCGTCCACCCTGTCTGCGCTGCTTAGCGCCGCGCTGGCGCAAAAGCCCACCCGCCCGCTGGTGCTGGCGCTGGACGGCCGCTGCGGCAGCGGCAAGACCACCCTTGCCAACGGGCTGGCGGCGCAGTTTCCCGGCTGCACCCTGCTGCGCACGGATGATTTCTACCTGCCGCCCGCCCGGCGCAGCCCGGACTGGGCACACACCCCCTGCGCCAACATGGACCTTACCCGTCTGCGGGACGAAGCCCTGCGCCCTGCCTACGCGGGGCAGCCCGTAGCCTACCGGGCGTACAGCTGCCGGCAGGGGGCTTATCTGCCCCCGGTACAGCTGCCCGCGCAGCCGCTGGTGATCTTAGAGGGCAGTTACAGCCACCACCCGCTGCTGCGCCCCTACGAGACGCTGCGGGTGTTCGTGACCTGCACCAAGGCCGAGCAGACCCGGCGCTTACAGGCACGGGAGGGCGCGCGCTACGCGGATTTTGCCGCCCGGTGGGTGCCGCTGGAGGAGGGCTATTTTGCGCAGTACGGCGTTGCCGAAAGCGCGGATTTTGTGGTGGAGACCACCCAAGGCGGGACGATTTAGAATGCGCGCCGCTCCGCGGGGAAAGTTTTTGCCTGCCGTCAGCGTGCAGAGACGCTCCGCTGGGCCAGAGGCAGGGAGGGGTGTTCCGACTCCCCCCTCCCTACCTCTGGACTCCACCCACCCCGCAACGGGCCAAGGGCTGCTCGCCCTTGACAATCCTAAAGAAGAAGTCGAAGCACAAAAAAGCTAGCGCTGCGCCAGTCGGCGCTATCGCTTTAACGCTTTTTTCGCTTCTCCATAAAAAGCCCCTCAGTCGCTGCGCGACAGCTCCCCCAAGGGGGAGCCTTTGAGCTCCGCCGGAAACTTTACCGCCGCTGAAGCCTTCACCCGCCGGGGGAAGGTGGCGCGCAGCGCCGGATGAGGGGCAGCACCCATTAGCCTTGCTGCGCCCTCTCAGTCAAGCCCTGTCGGGCTTGCCAGCTCTCCCAAAGGGAGAGCCAAGAGCACTGCCGAAAACTTTCTCATTGCACCTAATACTTTAGCATCAAGGCTAACGGCTTGGCTCCCCCCTTGGGGGAGCTGGCGCGGGAGCGCCTGAGAGGGCGTGCTCCCCCTTCGGGAGAGCTAGCTGCGAACGCAGTGAGCAGACTGAGAGGGTTTCTTTGCGCACTTTGCCCAAAAAGGCGGGAAATATTTCTCTTACCCTGCGTGAATGGGGGTTATTTTGCATCGAATCGCGCTTGCAGGGGGCGGGCGGCGTCTGCTATACTTATGGTATGGAAGAAAGCAACACCACGCTACAACAAAGAATGGAGGCTGACCCTTATGAAAAAACTGGCAAGACTGACCGCCCTCTTACTCACCGGTGCGCTGCTGCTGGTGCTGACCGCCTGCGGTGCTGAGACCGAGCAACAGGCAAAGCAGCGGCTGCTGAATGAGATCAACAGCTACCGCGCAAGCATCCATCTTGACCCGCTTAAGGAAGTAGAACAGCTCTCTGACGCCGAGCAGGAGTTGATAGAGCACTTCCGCGCCGCCGGTAAGACCGTGCTGCCAGAGAGCGAAGGGGATGAAGCACTTGATCGTTGGGAGAGCAAGACTACGGACTGGTCGTATTGTTCTGATTTTGGCCCGGGTTGGGGTCATGATAAGGACGGCAAGCTTATCTACATTCTGTCTGCCAATGCCAAGGTTCCAGCCAACACCCCGGAGGGCAAGGCAGAGTTGTGGGCAGCATTGAAAGGCTCTGGTAAGTTCATGGATGAAGATTGCAAGCACATCGGCATTGCCGTTGTGACCATTGACGGACAGATGTACTGGAGCTGCTGCATGTATAACTGATCTCCCCTTCCCCGCACAGAAGAACACCCCTTGAACAGAACAAAGCCGGACAGCTTACGGGCTGTCCGGCTTTTGCTTTTGCTTGATTTACAGGCTGTTACTTATTCTTGTACATATCCTGATAGTAGTTCTGGTAGTCGCCGCTGGTGACGTGGTCCATCCACTCCTGATGGTTCAGGTACCAGTCAATGGTCAGCACGATGCCCTTTTCAAAGGGGGTTTCGGGGTACCAGCCCAGATCGTTCTTGATCTTGGTGGGGTCGATGCCGTAGCGGCGGTCGTGACCCAGACGGTCGGCGACGTGCTTGATCAGCTCCTCGCTGATGCCCTCGTCCTGCAGACGGTCGTGCAGCTGGTTGATGATGGTCTTGACGATGAAGATGTTGGGGCGCTCGTTGTGGCCGCCCACGTTGTACACCTCGCCGATCTTGCCGCCGTTTGCCACCATATCAATGGCCTTGCAGTGATCCTCCACATACAGCCAGTCGCGGATCTGCATACCGTCGCCGTAGACGGGCAGCTGCTTGTGGTGCTTGACGTTGTTGATCATCAGGGGGATCAGCTTCTCCGGGAACTGGTAGGGGCCGTAGTTGTTGGAGCAGCGGGTGATGTTCACCGGCATACCGTAGGTGTCGTGGAAGGCCATGACGAACATATCGGCGCTGGCCTTGGAGGAGGAGTAGGGGCTGTGGGGGCACAGGGGCGTGGTCTCCATAAAGAAGCCGTCCGCACCCAGTGCGCCGTACACCTCATCGGTGGACACCTGCAGGTACTTCTTGCCCTCTTTCCAGGTCTTGGCATCGGCGTCGTACCATGCCTCCTTGGCGCGCTGCAGCAGGTTGACGGTGCCCATCACGTTGCTCTGCACAAAGATCTCGGGGTTCTTGATGGAGCGGTCCACATGGCTCTCGGCGGCAAAGTTGATGACGTAGTCGAAATCGTACTTTGCAAACAGGCTCTCCACCAGCTCCTTGTCGCAGATGTCGCCCTGCACGAACACATGACGGGGGTCGCCCTCCACGTCCTTCAGGTTTTCCAGATTGCCCGCGTAGGTCAGCTTATCCAGATTGACCAGCAGGATCTCCGGGTATTTCTTGAGCATATAGTGCACAAAGTTGGAACCGATAAAACCGGCACAGCCGGTGATCAGATAGGTTTTCATAGGTCAGTATCCCTCTTTATTTATTTGTTGTTGTTCCCGGACTGCGGGCGGGCTGCGGCGCGGGCGCGTTCCTCCTCGGCGCAGCAGTGCTTTGCCACAAGGTAGAGGTTCTTGTTCATGCTGTTCATGGTCTTGCCCATGGCGTTGGTGTATGCTTCCAGCCCTTTGTTCATGCTGTGAAGCTCCTCATAGGTGGCTTGGGTGTACCGTGCCAGACCCTCGCTCATATCGCTGAGCTCCTTGTGGGTGGCCTCGGTATGCTCCACCAGCTCCGCAAAGGCGTACACCGCCCATGCAAGGAACATCTGCAGCACCCAGAACACCACGGCGACCACCAGCCCCAGCACGATGGCTGAAAACCGACTAAAGGGCTTCAGCATTTCATGGACCGCGCCGCACAGCATGGATGCAAGCACAAAGGCCAGCACACACTGCACCTTTGCAAGGATCTTTAATATCTTGACAGATCTGCCAAAAATCGCATCAAACATGATACATCCTCAGTTCTTCCGCAGGGGGGATTTTCAGTTTTTTTCAGCCCTTCATGCCGTTTTCGCCGTCCCAGTGGGCGAAGAAGCAGGCCAGAGCGTCCTTCCAGTCGCGGACATCGTTGCCCACGGTGCAGCGCAGCATCCGGTTGTCCAGTGCGCTCCACTTGGGGCGGTCGGCGCTGTCCGGGTGCTTTGCCTTGTACTCCTCGCTGGTGCAGGGGGCAACGGTAGCGTCCACACCGGAAAGGCGGATGATCTCGGCAGCAAAATCGTACCAGGAGCAGATGCCCTCGCCGGTGCAGTGGTACAGGCCGTACTCGTGGGTCACGCACAGCTGCAAGATCTCGTGGGCAAGGTCGGCAGCGTTGGTGGGGTTGCCGCACTGGTCGTTGACCACTTCCAGCTTGCCGAACTTTTTGCCCGCATTCACAATGGTCTTGACGAAGTTTTTGCCGTAGTAGCTGTACAGCCACGCGGTGCGCACGATGAAGTGGCGGTGGCAGAACCGCTCCACATACTTTTCGCCCATGAGCTTGGTAGAGCCGTAGGCGCTGATGGGCCCGGGCAGGGTGGCTTCATCCTGCGGGATGCCGCCGTTCTCCCGGCCGGAGAACACATAGTCGGTGGAAACGTGCACCAGCCGTGCGCCGGTCTTTTCGGCAGCCTGTGCCAGATTGCGGGGGCCAAGGGCGTTTGCCTTAAAGGCATCGTCGTGGTGCACCTCGCACCCGTCCACGTTGGTGTAGGCGGCGCAGTTGATGATGATATCCGGGCGGTTGCGCCGCACGAACTCGTCCACCATCCTGTAGTTGGAGATATCCAGCTCCGGCAGATCCACCGGGATCACCGTAGCGTTGAGCAGCTTTTCGGGGATGGGGCCCAGCTCGCTGCGGCCCTCCTGCAGCTGCTTGAGCAGCTCTGTGCCCAGCTGCCCCTTGCAGCCTGTGACAATGATTTTCATACCAATGTGCCTTTCCTTATGCTTAGTAGCGCAGCTTGCCGTCGGCCACGTTCTTCAGATGCTGGCCGTAGGGGCTCTTGCCGTAGCGCTCGGCGCTTTCCAGCAAGGTGTCGCGGTCGATCCAGCCGTACTTGAAAGCGATCTCCTCCGGTGCGCTGATCTTGATGCCCTGACGCTTCTCGATCATGTGCACAAAGTCGGCAGCCTCCACAAGGCTCTCCATCGTGCCGGTGTCCAGCCATGCAAAGCCGCGGCCCAGCAGCTGCACATCCAGCTCGTCCTGCTTCAGGTACATATCGTTCAGGGTGGTGATCTCCAGCTCGCCGCGGGCAGAGGGCTTTACCTGCTTTGCCATCTGCACCACTTCCTTGTTGTAGAAGTACAGGCCGGTGATGGCGTAGTTGGACTTGGGATGCTGGGGCTTTTCCTCCACGCTGAGCACCTTGCCGTCCTTGTCGAACTCCACGATGCCAAAGCGCTCGGGGTCCTGCACATAGTAGCCGAACACGGTGCAGCGGCCCTTGTTCTCTGCGTTGGCCACGGCGCTCTTGAGCAGCTTGGAGAAGCCGTTGCCGTAGAAAATGTTATCGCCCAGGATCATGGCGCAGCAGTCATCGCCAATGAACTCTTCGCCCAGAATAAAGGCCTGTGCCAGACCGTCCGGGGAGGGCTGCACCTTATACTGCAGATGGATGCCGTACTGGCTGCCATCGCCCAGCAGCGCCTCGAAGCGGGGCGTATCGGTAGGGGTAGAGATGATCAGGATATCCTGAATGCCCGCCAGCATAAGGGTGGACAGCGGATAGTAGATCATGGGCTTGTCGTAGACCGGCAGCAGCTGCTTGCTGGTGACCATGGTCAAGGGGTAGAGCCGTGTGCCGGCACCGCCGGCGAGAATAATGCCTTTCATACTTGTGCACTCCTTTTTTCTTATAAAAAGATGTGCAGCTTAATTCAAAGCGGAGCTGCGTCCGCTGTAAACAATTTTGGGTCTGCCAAGGCCGCATTTTTGCAAAAGACGATGGCAGTACACTTTATTTTACTATGAAAGCACGCAAAATGCAAGAGGCGGAAAAGACAGAAAGCGGTGTGCCGTCGGCACACCGCTTTCTGCGAATCAAAAACACTATTTTTCTTCCCCGCTCACCACGCAAAGCCCCACTTGGAAAAGTAGCGCAGCAGGCTGCGCAGCTGCCACAAAAAGGGCTTCAGGCTGCGGTGCGCCGCACGGTGCCATGCGTGGATGGCGGTGTACTGGGGCACCAGATACGCCTTGCCCCGGGTGCGCATCTTCTGGGTCAGGTCGGCGTCCTCCACATACATGAAGTACCCCTCGTCAAAGCCGCCCACAGCCTTGAAGGCGGCAGTGTCCACCGCCGAAAAGCTGCCGGTGCAGAACTCGATCTCGGTGGGCTTTGTCAGGTCTTTGTCTGCCATCAGGTAGCGGTCGTTGCACTTTGCCCAGAAGCGCAGACAGGGCAGCTGACGGTATACCATGGCGCGCACGTTGCACCGGCGCAGCGGCAGCTGCTGGGGTCTGCCGTCCGGGAAGGTCAGCCCCGGGCGGGTCATCACCACGCCGGGGTGCGCTGCCATCCAGTCCGCAAGGTCGCTCAGGGTGTCCGCGGTCAGCTGGATATCCGGGTTCAGGATAAAGTGCACCCGGCTGTGCAGCAGTGAGAGCACCGTGTTGTGCCCGGTGCCGAAGCCGCCGTTCTCCAGCCGGCAGAGCACCTGCACGGTCTGCCCCGGGGCGGTGCGCAGGGTGCCGTCCTTTGCTGCGGCGGTCAGCTGCTGGCCGCTGCCGTCCGGGCTGGCGTTATCCACCAGATATAAGGTGAGCGGGTAGCGGCGGGTGCAGTCCAGCACGGTCTGGGCGGCCCTGATGGCCTCCCCGGCGCCGTTATACACCACGATACAGGCCGAAAGCTCCATCTGCGTTCCCCCTTTCGGTTCGGTTTGGGTCAAAGGCTCACTCCAGCGGCTTGATGTCAAAGCTGAAGTCCTCCTTCATCAGGTCAAAGTTGGGGTTCATGCAGGGGTCGCCCGCAGCCAGCTGCTTTGCCCACCGCTTCTGGAACCGCTCCACCTCAGAGGCAAAGCGCTTGCGCTTGGCAGGGCTCTCGTCCAGCCCGCGGCTCTTGCTCTCGTAGTGGTACAGCTGGGCAAAGGGGGTGAACACGTTGGTGTAGCCCGCCTCCCGCACACGCACGCAGAAGTCCACGTCGTTGAAGGCCACGGCAAAGCTCTCGTCCAGCCCGTTCACCTGCTCGTACACGTCCTTGCGCACCATCAGGCAGGCGGCGGTCACTGCGTACACGTCCTGCGCGTAGGAGAGCCGCCCCATATAGCCGGGGTGCCCCACAGGAAAGTTCTTGTGCATATGCGCCGCCAGCGTCAGGAAACCGAAGCCGATGCCCGCGTGCTGGATGGTGTTGTCCGGGTAGAGCAGCTTTGCGCCCACGCAGCCCACACGGTCCTGCTGGGCATACATGACCATCTCCTCCATCCAGCGGGGCGAGATGACCTCGGTATCGTTGTTGAGCAGCAGCAGATATTCGCCGGTGGCAGCCCGTGCGCCAAAGTTATTCAGGGCGCTATAATTGAAGCCGGTGCCCTGCCATGTGAGCACATGCAGGGTGTCCGGGTGCTCCTTTTGCAGCTGCTCGTAGCAGCGGAAGGTGGCAGGCTCCTTGCTGTTGTTCTCGATGATGATGACTTCAAAATCCGGGTAGGTGGTCTTGCGGTAGATGGACTCCACGCACACCCGTAAATCGCCCGAATGGTCGCAGCTGGGGATCAGCACGCTGACCCGCCCGGGCTTTGTGATGGTGTAATCGGTCTTGTAGAAGCCCGGGGTGTTGGGCACCATGGTCACCGCGTCCACCGGCACGCCCATGCGGTCGTAGTGGGCACGCAGCGCCTTCATGGCCGCTTCCAGACAGTAGGTCTTGGCAGAGATATTGCTGGCCACGCTGGCGGGGCTGGAACGCCAGTAGTAGAGCAGGTGCGGGATGTGCACGATCTTTTCTGCCTGCTCGGTCAGGCGCAGGTAGAGGTCGTAATCCTGACTGCCGTTGAACTCTGCCCGCTCGTCGCCGCCCACCTTTGCCAGCAGCGCCGCGCTGAACACGCTCAGGTGGCAGATATAGTTGTTGGAGCGCAGGTTATCCAGCATATAATCCGGCTTGAAGTGGTAGACCGTCAGATGGTCGATGTCCCCTTCAAAGGTCACTTCGTCGGTGTACACAAAGTCCGCGCCCTGCTTGGCGATGGCTTCCGCCACATACCACAGTGCGCAGGGGTGCAAAATGTCATCATGGTCCAGCAGGGCGATATATTCACCGGTGGCAAGGGCAAAACCCTGATTGGTGTTGCCCGCAATGCCCTCGTTGCTGTCCAGTTTCCGGTAGCGGATACGGCTGTCGGTGCGGGCACGCTCCTGCACGAGGGCTCCCACGTCCGCGTCCTGTCCGGCATCCACCATGCACAGCTCCCAGTTGCGGTAGGTCTGGTTCTGCACCGAGTCCAGCAGCTCCACCAGAAAATCGTGGGGGGTGTTATACAGCGGCACCACGATACTGATGCGCGGCGCAGCGGGCTGGTCCGCGGCCTGTTTTACCAGCAGCTCCACGTCCGCAAAGCGGTCGGCGGGCATCGCCTTGCCCGGGAACAGCTTTTTGTACTCCTTTTTGGCCTTGGCCTGTGCCATTACGCCCGCAAAGCCCACCCGGCGCAGGGTGGCAAAAAAGACGAACAGCGGGAAGGTGCGCCACAGCTGGCGGCACTTGCTTACCAGATACCGCAGCGGCCAGCTGGCCTTCCAGAAGGTGGAGTTGACCACGCTGTTCAGGGTCTTTTCCAGTTCCTGCTCGTGGCTGCGGCTCAGGGAAAGGTCGCTGCGCAGCCGCTCCAGCTGGGCAGCCTGCTGGGCTGCGGTGCGCTCGGCCAGCAGGGTGCGCTCCCGCAGAACATCCAGCTGCTGCTCGTAGCCATCTTCAAGTTCCGGCAGCTCCGGGGCAGCCATGCGGCAGAACAGCGCCGTCAGCTGCTCCTTGCCGCGGTCCTTCCACGCAAGCTCCCGGCAGAAGCCCTGTGCGGCAAGCTGCTTTGCGCAGTCTGCCATGCCGGCGTACTCTGCGCACACCAGCAGCACTTTTTCCGCCTGTACGGCGGGCAGGGTGACCCACTGGGGGTCTGCCACCACCAGCAGCTCCGGGGCGCTTTGCACCACCGCAGTATTCATTTTACAAAAAGCTTTTTCCAGCAGCCCGCTGTCCTCCAGCACCTGTACGCTGCGGGGAGCCAGCTCCCGCACGATGCGCTGTGCCAGTGCACGGCAGCGCTCGGCGGCCTCCTGATTCTGCTTTTCCTGATCCAACTCCATGCTGATACTCCAATCCGTGCGCTTTTCCACGCAGTTATGTTTCCCGTTCATTTTTCACAAACGGATATAGTATACCAAATCTTGCGGCGTTTGAGAAGGTTTTTCCAAAATTTCAGTGAAACACGTTCAGCGGAACAATCCTGCCAGCCAGCCGAACAGTCCGCCGCTGCGGGTAGTGCTGGTACGGATCTTCGCCCCGGTGTAGTAATGCTGCAGGATCTGCTTGTAATTCATGCCCTCCTCGGCGGCGTAGCCCACTGCGCCGCACTGGCTCATGCCCACGCCATGACCATAGCCGTAGTAGGTCATGCAGGGGGTGCCGCTGGCATCGGTGCCGAAATCGAAGCAGTAGCGGGAGGAAACGAACTGGTTGATATACCGGTAGCTGCGTCCGTTGGACACCAGCGTGTTGTACTGCACAAAGCCGCCCAGATCCTTGTGGGTGGTGTCGGCGCTGACGTAGGGCTCGCCGGTCTTGCTGTCGTTGTACTCCTGATAGGTGTAGTCCTTGCCGATGATGCGGCGCATTTTCTCATGGTACTGGCGCTCATAGGGGCTCTCCACGCTCTGGAGGTAGGGCACATCCGTTCCCCAGGCGTCCAGACCGGAGCAGGTGCCGTAGACGCCCGTCTGAGTGTTGTAGCCCGCGCTGGCCGACCACACCGCGTCAATGACGCTGCCGTTGTAGGTCAGCACCTCGTCCTTGACGGCGCGGACGGCTTTCTCAATGGCGGACCGGGCCGAGGCCGGGATCTGGTCCACCGGGGTGTAGATCAGCGCATTGGCCGAAGAGCCGTACTTTTTGTGGTATTCCAGGTAGGAGTGAATGGCCACAGCCTGGGCTTTCCAGGCTTCCTGTGCCGCCGAGGCGCTCACAAAGCTGCCGATGGAACCCAGCTCGGTGTAAGTAATGCCCACCAGGCAGTCCACCAGGTTGAGTTTCACATTCCGGCGCAGGCCCTTGCCCTTGATATTCAGGTAAGGCATGGTGATGGTATCACTGGTGCCAAAGAGCCATGCAAGGCAGTTTTCCTCCTCGGCAGGGATCAGGGTCGTGTCCGCGCCACCCATAGTGGTGGCTACCGTGTAGACGGCCTCCGTGACCGCCTCGCCCTCCGGGGTGCTCTCTTCCTCTGCAAACGCCGCAGGGATGGCCCCGACCAGCAGCACCGCCGCCAGCAAAAGCGCCGCCGCCCGGCGCGCGAACATCGAAATGTGTTTCAAGATGGTTTCCTCCTGTTTTCAACAATTTCTTTCCGTTTAGTTTAACACACTGCGAAACGAACAGCAAGGACGGAAGTTTAGTATCGTCTCAAAGTTTGGCCAGTTCTTCCAGCAGCGATAAGGCAATTGGCTTGACCCGCACCGAACAGGCGTTGAACAGCTCCAGCACCCGATCATTGGCGTAATCTTTCCGCTCCATTTCCGTGTTGGACAGCACCTCCGCCAACTCTACGTCCAGCTCCGTGCAGATATTGGAAAGAGTTTCCAGCGTCGGGTAGACCCGCCCGTTTTCAATTTTGG
>OIBC01000395.1_pt1 | contig 17350 bp, 12 predicted proteins | sample 1580901 | NCBI WGS metagenome assembly OIBC01 (sample SAMEA3882539, study PRJEB24775) | human gut metagenome | biome: human-associated habitat; feature: intestine environment; material: feces | place: Netherlands | collected 2009/2010 | reverse complement strand
ATAGGATTATACAGATAGAGGATGAAATATTTGTTTGATAGCATATGGCTCGTCCGGAAGTGATACAACAGGCTCAACGGATATCTGGTCAAATCCCAGATCCGCCATATGAAGCACGTCCTGTGAGAAATCAAGATTGTTATGAGTGTAAGTACCTCTTACGTAGTAGCTCTTGCCTGCTCTCTTCTTGGCAAATTCCTGGAACTTGGATAGTATCACATCATAACTTCCCTTGCCATTCCTGGTAGGTCTCATGTAGTCGTGGACTTCCTTCCTTCCATCTATGCTGAGCACCACGTTCGCCATCTCTCTGTTGGCAAATTCCATGATCTCGTCATTCAGAAGCACTCCGTTGGTAGTAAGTGTGAATCTGAACTTCTTGTCATACTTCTCCTCAAGGCTTCTTCCGTATTCCACGGTCTTCTTGACTACATCCCAGTTCATAAGCGGCTCACCGCCGAAGAAATCCACCTCGAGATTTCTTCTTAAACCGGAATTCGCAACCAGAAAATCCAGGGATTTCTTTGCCACCTCAAGTGACATAAGCGCCCTGTCTCCCTTATATTCTCCCTCACCGGCAAAGCAGTATCTGCAGGCAAGGTTACAGTCATGGGCGATATGCAGACACAACGCCTTGACAACTGTCTTTCTCTTCTTGAAATCTATAATATAATCTTTGTATACGTCATCTGTAAATAATGTTCCGTCCTCTACCAGTTGGGCTACCTCGTCATAAGCCTCGGAAACATCTGCGCTGTCATACTGTGACAGTGCCTTTATAATCTGCTCTTTATCATTCTCCTCATATAAAGAAATAATATCATAGACAAGATCGTCTACGACATGTACAGAACCACTACAGACATCAAGCACTATATTATAACCATTGTTCTTGTACTGATGAACCATAATTCTCCTTCAATATATTCCATCGGATCTATCCGTGAAATTCTAATTCAAGGCGCCACACACGGCACCCTTATACACGCACTAAAGAGGACTGTCATCATAAACGACGGTCCCCTTTAGCTGATCAAATACAAACCTGTTACAAATTACTTGTTGTTAACATTCTCACAGCTCTGATTACCAACTGTGCATGATGTCTTACAAGCTGACTGGCATGATGTCTGGCACTCGCCACATCCACCCTTGACCATTGTATTCTTCATAGTCCTGTTTGTGAGTGTTTTAATTCTCTTCATTCTGGATACACCTCTCTTTTTATGTCATATATCGGGATTATAACACAAAGATATATAAAGTAAAAGTTTTTTTTAACTGAGCATAGCCCCCAGCATCCCGCCTGCAACGCACATAATACACTTGGTTATAACTGCTATTCCCTCTCTGTCGCCTGAACCTGTAAACAGCACCGACACGGTCAATGCGACCGATATGTAAGTCAGGCCATACACCATCCCCCACAGGAAACGCTTCTCCCTGACTTTTCTACCCGTAACAAAGCCCCCGGCAAATGTGGCCACTATGTATATCACAACAACCAGTATACCAAGCACCTTATCGCTTATCCCCACTTTGTATACGACCACCGCCGTTATAAACAGCATGATTATCGTGAGCAGATAGGACAGGATCAGTCCCTTTACAACTCCCATAAATTTCTGACTTGCAGACATACTACCACCATATTCTTTACTCTTTACATTATTATGATGTTCCTCCTCATTTTATTAATAAAAATACAGCCTGTTTACTCAAACAGGCTGCATATATCTTCTATATCACAAAAGGTTTTGTATGCACGCTCGCGCGTGATATCATTTGGTTTTATCAGATCCACCACCATGACCGTACATAGCCCTGCCCGGCTGGCAGATATGATACCATTCACAGAGTCCTCAACGGCCACCGCTTCGTCTGGGTTTACGCCCAGCTTCCCGCAGGCCTTCAGATATATATCAGGCTCCGGCTTTCCGTGGGTGATCTCGTCTCCGCATACCTTTTCATCGAAGTATCCGGCTATTCCAACGCTATCAAGTCTCTGCTGCGCCCTCGTCCTCGCAGTGGAGGTTGCAAGTGCTATCTTCACGCCGTGTTCTTTTAAGAATCTCAGCGTGTCCTCGACATGTGGCTTTATGTCTATTCCATACTTTTCCACATGTTCATCGAACAGATCCATTGTTCTCTGTCTGAACGCAAGATAATCAAAATCTTCGCCCATTATTTCCTTAAATACCCGGGCGTTGGAGGTCTTGTTGCCTCCAGCCACCCGGTCACATACATTTTCCATCTGTGCCTCAGGAATCCCTATGCTCATGCCGTTTTCCTTCCAGCACTTCCTGTATATCTTCTCCGTGTCTACCAACACGCCGTCCATATCAAATACAACTGCCCTGTACATAGCACTTTCTCCTACATTAAGCAGCGGCGTTTTTCTTTCTTCTTCTGCCAGCTATGATGATGAATGCAAGCAATGCAAGAAGCAGGATCGCTGCGATTATTATTATGATCAGCACAACCGGTGACATCTTTTCGCTGAGCTTGAAGGTGAATACCTCTCCGGTCTCTCTGTCATATGTTGTCGCTATATTACCGGCCTTATCCTGGGCTGTTACCTCAACCGTGTATGTATCATACTGATCTACCTGCATCTCATACTTGTTATCTGCCTGATAGCTTGCAGGATCTATGGTATTGCCATTTATAACGATGGATGTGATCTCGTCTTCCTCATTCTCAAGACCTATCGTCATGTTGAATGGCTCTCTGAGAGTCTCTCCATCCTCAACACCTGTTATGATGATTCGTGGTGCAGTACCATCATAAGTATAATCAAATTCCTGTGTTGCCGTGTGTCCAACCTTGTCAGTTACTGTAAGTGTTATCTTGTGATATCCGTCTGTCATATCTGAGAAATCGATAAGATTTACTCCGTCTATCTTGGCGTCAACCGAGAAGTCTGAAGTATCACTTACATCCCACAGTGCTTCGTAGCCCTTGTCTCGTATATCAGCAAAATCTGATGCATTGAGAAGCAGTGTTCCGTCATCGCTTGCAATGCTCTTGCTCATGAATCCGGCAAGTGTCGATGTAGCCTTGAGCTCAGGTGGTGTGTTATCGACTGTGAATACCAGGCTGTAATCATCAGCCTTATTTCCCAGTTCATCCTGCGCTGTTATTGACACCTCGTATACACCATCCTCAGAGAATCTCTGGCTTCCTGTGCTGAGCTCTGAAGAATTGCTGTAATTTGTAAAGTATGATGATGACACATCCTTGCTGTCCTTCTTCACGGTTATCTTCACATCATCTGTCGAGAAGAATGACTCCTGAACGCTCAGTGACATATCAACATAGTTCGGTGCGGAAGAATCCATACTTCCTATTGGGTCGTAATTCTTTACTTCCTTGTTGTTCTTATCCACTGCGCTCACCTTTACAACAGGTGCCTTTGAGTCAACCTTGAAGGTCTTGGTCTGGCTGGCTGCCACATTTCCTGCAAGATCTCTTGCATTTGCTGTGATCGTGTACTCGCCATCCTCTGTAAAGTTGTAAGTTGCGGTATGTGGATTGCTTCCTGAGAAGCTGCTTGTTCCCAGCGTAGCGATATTCGATGCCGCTGTTCCGTCCGTCTTTCTGGTTATTGTCACGTTAAATGCATCTGCGGCAAGATTGTTGTTCTCATATGCAAATGAGAATGCCTCATCTATGCTGATGGTTGCATTTACCGCCGTTGTCTGTCTGTCGCTCATTCCTGAAATCGATATAACCGGTGCAGTCTTATCGATTCTGAACTTCACTGTTCTGGTCACAGCCTTGTTGCCCGCCTTATCCTCTGCGGACACGGTGACTGTGTAATCGCCCTGGGCGTCAAATGTCACACCGCTGAGTACCTCTCTGACTGTGCTGACTCCATCACCCTTTGTTCCCCAGGTAACATTCTTTCTGATATCTCTGTTCTCTACAACAGATCCACCCTCATTTGTTCTGACTACATGAATGGTGTACTTTCCACCTCTCATGTTATCTGTAAGTGTTACAGGGACTGTCACATCTCTGTTGTTTATAGTGTTGACATTTCCAAGCTGTATCTCAGGCTTGTGCTTGTCTATGTAGAAATGGGTTCCTGTTGTTCCTTCATTTCCACACTTGTCGGTAACGGTCATGGTGAGATCATACTCACCTTCCTTATCATATGTGTACTTCTTGCCCCATGTTCCGCCGTTACTCTTTATATAGAAGTATTGCGGATTCTCATCCACTGCTACATTTCCATCATTCTCTGTGATAATAGTGTTCTGAAGCGACTTGAACTGTTCCTCCACACCAACTCTGAATGATATTGAAGTCTTGAAGTAATTGTTATTATCCAGTCTGTACTCAGGATCATCGTCCACATACACAAGTGGCTCTGTGGTGTCGACGTAATAATTCTTTGTCTTGAGAGCACTTGTGCCCTCCTGAACACCGAACGCCTCGTCTGCTGCCGGCTTCAGTGCATTGCCGGAATTATCGGCTCCCTCAACTGTGAAATAATATACAGTTGCCTTGCCGCCCTTGGCTGTCATCTTATATGCTGCAGTGGTCTTGCCATCTGCTGTCTGGAACGGAACTGTGGTCTCTGACCAGTTTGAATCACTGTAGGTCTTGTAGTACACCTTAAGCGTCGCATTCTGTGCATCCATTCCATAATCGTCTTCTATGCCAAATGTAATAGTTCTGCTCCTGTTAAGGAATCTGCTGCTTCCACCGGACACAACTGATATCTCAGGGCTCTTCTTATCTATTACAAATGAAGTTGTTGCCTTACCCGACTCATTGCCAACCTCATCGACAGCAACTATCGTGATATTATAAAGTCCAGGCTCTCTGAATGTTGTGGACTTTGCTGCATTTGCAGTGTAATCCGCATCCAGCTCATACTTGCTTATGCTCTTGCCATCGCGTGTTCCTGTCACAACGAACTTCTCCACGAAGTAATTGTCAGTTCCCCTTGCTGTTATGGTCACATTGCTGTTATTCCAGTAATTTATCAGCTTTCCGCCGGCAGTTCCATCTATTGACACTGATGGCTTGACGGTATCAACTATCAGGTGTATCTCCTGACTGGCCTTGCTCTCGTTTCCTGCTCTGTCCTTCAGCTTAACAGTCATCGTGTACTCTGTATTTTCATCTGTTATGCCAAGGGCCTTTGCATCCAGTGTCTTTTCTATATCATTTCCTGATACATTAATGCTTCCTGTAATGTCCTGTGATCCGGCTGTGCTGCTTCTGCCTACTGTATATGTAACCTTGCCATTGCTGTCATCGTTATCGGAACCAGAGACCTTGATCTTCACGTCACTCTTTGATCTGTAATAGAATGTCGATCCTGATTTGTATTTCTGGTTTGCACACTCCAGCTTCACATTTGCCGGTGCAGTCTTATCATAGTAAACCTTTATGCTCTGTATTTCTTTGAACTTCGTGTCAGCATTGTTCGGATCGTGTATTCTCGCCATGAGTGAGATCTCGTACACACCCTCATCTGGAAGCTCGTAGGATATGTTGACCGTATTCTTGTCATATGCAGCGGCAACTGTACCCTTTACCTCAACTGCCTTATCCTTCTTTCCTGCAAATGATGTTCTGGTGATCACCAGCTTTGCGTCATCTGCTGCAAGCTGGAAGCCTGATACTGCACCCTCTACAGTCAGAGTATCATCATTTCTCCAGAATATAGCGCCGTTGTCAGCATCTGTACCGTTCGCAGATAACTTCTCTCCTGAAAGGCCATCCACATTGACATACACATATGTGTTCGTCTCTGTCTTATTTCCAGCCTCGTCAGTTACCACAACTGTCAGGACATAACTTCCTGAACCATCTATGCTTATCTCTTTTCCGCTCTGCAGGCCATTGTCACCTGTAGATGTTGAATACCAGTTCTTGACTGATGTATATGATCCATTTGCATCTGCCTTCTTGAGTGAAGCGACCGCCGATGCAACACCTGATGTGGCATCGCTGTACTTTATATTAAGAACAGCTTCCTTTGCGTCTGTGACTGTGTACTGCTGATCATTGTTTATCCTGTCTGTTCCGGCGTTGTCCGTAACCTTTACAACAGGTGTTGTATTATCCACCTTGACTACAGTCTCTATCCTGCCCTCTATTCCGGCGAAGTCCTTTGCCGCAAATGTGATGGTATGCTCTCCATCAGCCAGATATATGTCTGACTTTGTTGAATCCTGTACATCTCCACCGCTCACACGGACATCGCTGCTGTATGTGAACTTGTTTCCTTTTTCAAGGATCGTTTCCTTCTTGCCATCCACGCTGTATGACACGGTGTCTATGTAAGAATACTCTCCAGTTGCCTTCACTGTCAGCTTTGTGGATTTCACATAGCTTGTGGAACCGCCTGTAACTGTGAGTTCAGGCTTTCCTTCCTTTACAAATACAATGTCGCCATCCTCATCTGCGCCGACTGAGTTATTGCCAAACTCGTTCTCCTTGGCGTAAATGACAAGCTTCTTTGCATTGTCTGCATTGTCCTTCTTGAACCACTGTGCACTTATCTCGAATTCATATTCATATCCGCCGGACACAGCCTTTTTGCCTGTGCACTCCACTGCTGAAGCTGCACCCGTAAGCTTGTAGTACAGGCTCACGTCATCTATCTCAGTGTTATCACTGCCGGCTGTAACCTTCTTCACCTGTACAGTGAACTTATAAGCATCATCTACCTTGAGCTGAGGGAATCTGTAATCCACTCCGTTCTTCTGTATGATCTCAGGGGTAACACTTGTTATGACAGGAGCTTCGTTGAGCTTCTTGACGATAACACTGGTCTCCTCTGACTTGTTTCCTGCAACATCGACCGCTCTGAACTTGTATGTTCCACTCTTATCAGGTGCAACAAACTGGGATGTGCTCTCAGTCTTGCTCCAGGTCTTTCCATTGTCTGATGAATACTCCACATAGTCTATTCCTGTGGCATTTTCCTCTGCTGCATCTGTGGTATCCTTGGCGTCTATCACAAATGTTCTGTCGGCATCACTGCTTGTGAGGTTCAGGAGATAATAGCCATCGCTCACCTTGTTGTGAAGATTGTAGTTATCATCAGCCTCAACCGATATTGTAGGTGCCTGCTTATCCACGGCAACCTTTATGGTTCCAAGCAGCTCGAAATCACCGCTCTCATCAGTACCTGTATAATAGTAAATAGCTATCTTCTGTACTGCTGTGTCATTCTTCAGCTCATACACATTATCAAATGTGACAAGCTTTCCTGCTGCATCTGTGGCTGTAGCGATCTTATCGTCCGCTGTAGCTCCTTTGTAAACAGCCACTCCCAACTTGCTGCTGTCGATTCCGTCAACTTTGTCGGACTTGATCTTGAACTTTATTGCCTTGTCAAAATCCTTGAAGCCATACACCATATCCGCCTTATCGCCCTTTACAATGGCCGTTACATCTATGGTCTGTGTATCTTCCTCCTCCGCAAACAAATGAAAATGTGAATCGATCGCCACAAGAGTGAGTGTCATAACTACCGCCATCGTAAGCGCGATCAGTCGATGCAAAAGTGATTTATTCTGCATAACCTTTTTCATGTCCCTCTCCTCCTATATCTCTTCATCGGAATGTACTATAATTACATTCTTTATCATTCTTACCGAGCTCGCTGCGCGTCCTCCCTGAAGAACGGCTGTGGAATCATCTGCGTCATCGCTTCTAAGTACGTCCGTTGCTTCCTCGTCTGCCTCGTCATTTCTGAGTACATCCGTTGCTTCCTCATCCGCATCTTCTCTGAGGATGTCTGTCGCCTCCTCAAAGCTGCTGCCATTGATGTCAAGATTCTCTTCGTCTTCCCTCAGAATATCTGTTGCCTCCTCGGCATCATCGCGGAGAATATCAGTTGCAGTCTCGCCTTCATCCTCCAGTCTCTTTTTCCCGAGATCAGCTATCGCTTTCTCGTAATTTGCCATTCCCTTCTCAGAATGTTTTTCGACTGCAGTTGACTTTACATCCCTTACCGAAATTCTGGATGTATGGTTCTTGATCGCCTCCTGTTTGGAGGCACCGCCTCCCTGTACACTCTCATAGCCCTTCTCCTTGATCTCATCGATCTTCTTACGGGCTGTTGAGCCTGTGGCAATTCCCACCGCCTTCGGTATCTTTAACACGAAGAACAGTACCACCGCCACAATAGCGAATACGATCGCAAGTGCCAGGCCGCCATATAACATTACATTATAAACTGTTGCCATAACCTTTCACTCCTCCCTTACTCGCTCGTTGACCTTGAACTGCCATTTACTATGCTCTTAACTGTCAGGTCATTGGATAACGACTGCCATCCCTGCTTAAGACCATTTGCAAGTGCCGGAACTTTGTTACCGTTCTCGTACACTTTCCTCACAGCCCTTGTGGCACTGGCATTCCATGCTGCCGAATCGCTTCCAAATTTATTCGAATATCTATCGACCAGATAACTCAGATGGCTTACGTACACGACCGCTGCGTTGTCATCGGTTCCAAGTGTAGTCTCAGCGTTGCCATATATTCTCTCTGCCTCATCATAGTAGCTGTCATCGCCGCTGTTCTCTGCCATCTTGATATAAGTCTCAGCCTCGTTCACCGAGTATTCTGAATATGCTTTCTTGGATGTCTCTGTCGCATTCTCGCCCTCTATATCCAGACTGTTCAGATAAAGCGCTGCACTGTTCGCCGCAGAGTTGTAATAATGTAACTGCTGGCCCGCATCATCCGCATTCTCGGCAAGTTCTGTATATACCGAGTACATAACTCCTGAATACTGGCCATTGTAGTATTTTACGCCTCTGTCCGCCGGGAACTGGCTGTTCAGCACCTCTGCGTTGTCGTCCAGGTTCTTCATCGCCTCATCCATCAGCACCTCTATTCTGTTCGCAAGCTCCGGATCATTGGATATCTCGCCAAGATATATGTAAGCTATGTTGAGGTAATTGGTGTATTTGTCAGGATTGGTGTCATCTATGTTGTCACTGTTGTAATCCTGGAATGCAAATATATTTTCCTTGTTCGTATCAAAGCTTGCTGACTTGTTTATCTTACTGTCACATATCGCAGCGTAATACTTTGCCTGCTTTGCCTGATCCGGGAAGTTCTTGCTCTCATCAACCATATTGAAATATTTCTTGGCCGCACTGTAGTCCTTGACCTCGTCGTAATACAACATGGCTATCTTGAACTTTACGTCGTCCTTTATCTCGTCCTTGTTCTTAAGCGCAAGTCTTATTCCCTTTTCTGCCGCCGTCTCGGTGTTGGCCGAAGTGTTTCCATCGTCCTCTGTATAATAGTAAGCATATGTCTCCATATAGCCTATATAGGCATCCGATGCGGTTGGGTCTATGTCGACAGCCGCCTTATAGCACTCAAATGCCTTGTTGTAATCGCCCTCGTCGACTGCATCCCTCGCCTCGTTGACCTTGTTGTTGTAATCAAGATCCTTGAGCTGGCCTTTCTTTACTCCGCCTATCACAGCACAGCACGCTGAGAGTATCGATAATCCCGCAACCACTGAGAACGCTGCTATCTTATGCTTTGCCTTTGCCTTGTATGCATCGTCGAGCTCGTTGTAGTGATCCAGCGCATACAGCAGTTCTGAACAAGACTGATATCTGTCCTCAGGACTCGGCTGACAGCACGTCTGTATAATTCTCTCAAATCCTGATGAGAGCATCGGATTCCACTGTCTGATAGGCTTTATCTCGTAAGGAGGCTCACATGGATTCTTGCCGGTAACAAGGTGATAGAGCGTTGCTCCCAGATTGTAAATATCTGTTCTTGCATCCGTGTTGTAGATTCCATGTCCCTGCGCATCACCGAACTGCTCCGGTGCCGCATAGCCTCTTGTTCCAAGAGCCGTGGTATCCGCATTGTTCTCCACTATGTATTCCTTAGCCGTTCCAAAGTCGATAAGCTTTACCGAGCCATCCGGCTTCAGCATGACATTTGAAGGCTTCATATCTCTGTATATGATCGGCGGATTCATGGAATGCAGGTAGTCAAGTGCACTGGCAAGCGCCCTGCCCCATTCGATTACCTTTTCCTGTGGCTGTGCTCCCTCCGCCTTGAGCACATCGCTGAGTGGACGTCCTTCTACGAAGTCCATGACAACGTAGATCGTGCCATTCTCATTGATGATATCAACGATTCGTGGCAGTACCGGATGATCCACATCCTTGAGGATATTTGCTTCTCGCTCCAATCCCTTTAAGAGTGTGGCTGTACTCTTGGAGCCATCATTCTTGATCTCCTTTACAGCCCACTGTTTATTAAGTCGGTTATCCATGGCAAGATAAACTATTGACATACCACCCTGACCGACTTTTTTAAGTATTTCGTATTTTCCGTCTAATACCGTTCCTAACTCTGTCATATATCGATCCCCATTACTCCGATTTAATAAGCACTACTGTTACATTATCCGTTTCTTTTCTGTACTTCACAAGCTCTGTGAGGAACTCACAGCCCTCCTTCATCTTCGCCTCGTCGACGCATGTTCCCGGGCCAAGTCTCTCTATCATCTCCTGAGGCGTTATCTTATGTCTGAATCCATCAGAACACAGCATGTAATGCGCTCCGGGAGCTGCCTGCCCAACTACGAAATCCGGTTCCACCACAGGTGAAGCTCCGATACACTGGAGAAGCACGCTTCGTCTGCTGTCCGTCTCCGCCTGCTCCGGTGTAAGTCTTCCCGCTGCGATCTCCCTTGCAACAAGCGTCTGATCTGCGGTGAGCTGCCTTATCCCTGAAGTGATCTCATACACTCGGCTGTCTCCAACATGGAGAATGTAGTACATTTCTCTGTATATGAGGATCGCAGAAATGGTCGTACCAAGCATAAATCCATTCTGCTCGCCATACGCCTTAATCTTCTCATTCTGCTCCACGGCAAGTCTTATCCACTGGTATCTCAGCAGCTCTTCACTAAAGCTGTTGTTGTCAACCATCTCAACAAACTGTGTGTCAAACCAGTTGCAGAAAGCTGTTATGACTTCCTTGCTGGCAACCTCTCCCTTTGCCAGACCTCCCATGCCATCACATACGAGGGAGAACACGACCTGTCCATTTGGAGTATCCGCTATCTTGATCGCCAGCGAATCCTGATTTGTCTTTTTCTTTATTCCTACGTCTGTATTGTATACTGCGCTAAACCCCATATACATTCCTCCCAATATTTATGTCTCAACTCTCGTTGCGGATATTCTATCTAATGTGATAGACAAGCTCCTCGTCCCCGAGTATAACGATCGCATTGTTCGTCAGGAACTTTTCTTCGCCCGCCTTCAATTCCTCTCCGTTCACAAATGTACCATTTGTAGACTTGTTATCGCTGATGAAGCACACGCCATTTCTCTTGGTGATAACACAATGAACTCTGCTTATAGCTGAATTGTCAGTAATCGCATAGTCCACAAGTCTTGCCTTATGTCCGATCTTGAACTCTGCCTTGTCCAAGCTTATTCTCTCGCCCGTCTTCACCCTAAGGAAATATGGTGCCGGTGCTCCATCAAATGGATTGCCCTGCACTGGCTGTGCCTGTGGCATCGGCGGTGTCTGTGGCATTGGTGGTACCGGCTGCATCTGTGGCATTGGTGGTACCGGCTGCATCTGTGGCATTGGCGGTACCGGCTGCATCTGTGGGTTCTGCGGCATCTCTGGCATCTGGTGTGCCTGTGGCATTGGTGGCATTGGCGGAATCGGTCTTCCTCCAAATGGGTTGCCCTGCATTGGAGGTATTGGCTTTATCTCCTGTGGCTGTGTTTCAATCGGCTCTGCTGGCTCAGGCTTGACATCCTGTGCTTCTGTCTCAGCCGGCTCTACTGCCTCTGGCTTGACATCCTGCGGCTCTGCCTCAACAGGAGGCTCTACAATCTCCGGCTTGGCATCCTGTGCTTCTGCTTCAACCGTCTCAACATTCTCCGGTTTATCCCCCTGCGGCTGTGCTCCAGCCATCTCAGGCTTAACCGGCTCCTCCATCGGCGGCACGCCTACCGGTGGCATTCCATTTGATCCCATTGGACCGTTTGGTATTGGGCCATTCGGTCCCATTGGCGGCATGCCCATCGGTGGCATTCCGTTTGGTGCCTGGCCATTCGGTCCCATTGGCGGCATGCCCATCGGTGGCATTCCGTTTGGCACCTGGCCATTCGGTCCCATTGGTGACATGCCCATCGGTGGCATTCCGTTCGGTGCCTGGCCATTCGGTCCCATTGGCGGCATGCCCATCGGTGGCATTCCGTTCGGAACCTGGCCATTCGGCATCTGACCATTTGATCCCATCGGGCCGTTCGGTCCCATCGGTGGCATTCCCATCGGTGGCATTCCGTTTGGCATCTGGCCGTTTGATCCCATCGGGCCGTTCGGTCCCATCGGTGGCATGCCCATCGATGGCATTCCGTTTGGCATCTGGCCGTTTGGTCCCATCGGCTGTGCATATCCATTCATTCTCGCATTATTTCTCATAACCTCGAGTCTGCTCACCTTAGGTGACTCACCTCGAAGTATGTGGCTGTTGCCACCCTTTGGAGTATTTGTGGAAAGCTCCTTCATTCTGTCTATCTCAGCAGCGTCTATGCCTGCTTCTGCAAGCATCGCCTTAACCTCGTTCTTCATGTCCGAGTTTGAAAATGTACCTCTCATATTCGCACAGTTTATAAGGCGTGCTACGTAATTGTCATTGTCATTCTCTGAGTATCTCGCATCAACTATCACCGACTTCACAAATGCTCTGACCTCATTGAGATCTGTCACTTCCTTCTGTACCGGAGCGACAATAAAGCAGACATCGTATGTCTCAGGCGATACAAATACACACTGCTCGTCCCTTGCAACATAGCTGAGCGAAACCATATTCTTACCAAACATCTCCAGTGCATGCAGAATGTTGTACAGAAGTGTGAGTATCTCCTTCTTGTTCATCTCCTGTCTCAGTATCTCCGCAAGAGGCTTCTTGTCATCGATCTGATAATTGAACACCCTGACTCCGGCATTCTCCTGCATGTCACACGGTGCCATCTCAGGCATAGATCCGCTTCTGCTCATATCATACACTTTAGCATCTATCACATCACTGATATCCAGACTGTAACTCACTCTGTAAGTTTCCCCCGCCGGAACTACAACAACCTTTTCTCTGTTCATTTTTTCAATCCCTTTCGTCTAAATCCGCATATTTTCCGTCAAAAATTATTCCTTCATTCAAACACCAAAAGCAGGTATTGCTACCTGCTCTTGTCCCACATCGTGGGTGGTGTATATTAACTTAATTTGAAGATAAAGTCCTCTCCACCGATGCTTATCATGGCATCGTTTGAAAGCTTCTGCTCTGCATTCTCATCCAGGCGTGCTCCGTTGAGATATGTGCCATTTGTCGCCTTGTTATCCTTCAGATAACATCCATCCTCTCTCTGGTAGATGATGACATGTACCTTGCTGATGGCCCCATTACCACCGACATGGTAATCAACACCTCTTGCCGCCTTTCCTATCTTGAACACAGCCTTGTTTACCATAACTCGCTCGCCTGTGTTGACACGGACTATATATGGCATAGCCTTTGGAGCGTTCCTGTTAACCGCTGCCTTCTCAGGTTCGGTATCCTTAACTACGTTCATTCCTCCGGTCAGCTCAACAGTGCTTCCTGTGCCCTTCTGCTCAGGCTCCTCTGCCTTCTCCTTCACCGGATCCATATTCGTCTCAGGCTCCGGCTGGTCACCGTCCATGAACTGTGGTGCAACTATCTGTTCTGTAGGGTTATCTATCTGAGCTTCCTCTGTCTCAGCAACCGCCTTCTGTATGATCTTCGCACGGTTGATCTTGATATTCTTAACAACAGGTGGATTATCCATAAGCTCGTCCGTAGATATCAGAACCGGCTTCTGCTCATCCTTCTTGTCAAGCTCAACCTCCGTAACTCCATCGGCAGCCTTTGCAACCTCTGTAAGTCCTGATGGCTCATGTACTGCCATATCTGATGTGAGAGCCTCTGTCATGCCCTCCTCGTCATCCTCTTCTTCCTCATCAAGGCTCTCATCTAACTCGAGCTCCTCAAGAACGCTGTCATCAAATACCGACATATCTATCTCGCTTGATACATTCTCTTTCTTCGTCTCATCCGAATCAAGATCAAGATCCTTGAATATCGCATTCGCTGCGGCCGCCTCGTCACTGATCTCCTCTACCTCATCAAGCTCGTCTTCCTCATCATCGCCAAATGACACGTCCTCAAACTCAGGCAGATCATCCATACTTGTATCAGATGCCGCCGTGTCAACTGAAGACTGTGAAACCGACATATCTGAGCCTATATCAACGAAGTTCTCCTCCACCTGCATTCCTGCAGACTCCATAAGCTCTGTGAGCTGTGCATAGAAGTTTCTCACTGTGAACTTATCCGCATTCAACAGATTGAGAAGCTTTGCCACATAGTTGCAATCCTCACTGTCATCATAAATAACGCTCGTCAGCAAGTCCTTTGCGAACATCCTGAATTCGGCATTGATATTGGCTTCTGACTCAACTGGAACACATAACATTCCAACATCGTATGTAACCGGATTAACATATGTAAACTCCTTGTGAAGAACCACATATGATGCCGGTATTCCAAGATCACGTAAATTAACTATACCAGAAGCTACCCCTCTGATTATCCCCAATATCTTCTCAGCATTTACCGTATTCGAAAGGAGTGCGTCAACCGTTGTCCTGCCTGTAACGTTATATGTAAGATAATCGTTCTCATCATCCTCTTCATAAATGATATCAATGAGCTCAGGAATCCGGTTCTCCTCCAGATAATCCAATAACTCCTCGTCAAACTCACAATCATCATTCAGAATATATGACAAATATTTCTCAGAGCCGATATTTCTTACCTTGAAACTTATTTTCCTCATCAAATATTCCTCCTATCGCACCTCCATAAGCGCATAACTAGATGCATAAAAACCCAAAAGGGTACATACTCCTTTATTATATATAAAAAGTCTATATATCGCAAGCAGTTTATACCCTTTTAGATAATTTTCGCTATATAATTTTGTCTATATTTTTTTACTCTGAATCAGTGCTTTCATCGGAGCCATCTTCTGATCCATCACCCTCTGTAGCTTCCTTTTCCGCCTTGGCTGCATCAGCCTTTTCTATGTCAGCAAGATGTCCCTCGTATGTCTTATTAAAGATACATGCTCCCTGGCTCTCATCTGATGTCAGGTAGTAGTAGTAATCATGCTTAACCGCATTCAGGACACCCTCTATGGATGCCTCGCCCGGATTACATATAGGGCCGACAGGAAGTCCTGTGTACTTGTAGGTATTGTACGGTGAATCAACCTCCAGATCATCATATGACAGTTCTGCCTGATTGTACTGACCGTCAGTCACAACATAGAGAACAGATGGATCTACCTGAAGAGGCATGTCATCATTCAATCTGTTGATAAATACTCCCGCAACCATCGCTCTGTCTGAATCCAGCTTACACTCTTTTTCAACTATGGAAGCCATGGTGAGAACCTCAAAATCTGTATATCCAAGCTCCTCCGCCTTCTTCCTGAAGTCATCTGTGTAAATGCTGTTAAACTTGTCTATCATGTCCTGTATGAGCTCCTTTGGAGTCATATCGGCATATATGTCATAAGTAGCAGGGAACAGGAAGCCCTGTAATGCGTACTTGACTTCCGATGAAGGTATCTCAAACGGATACTCAAACTCTCCCGACTTGCACGCCTCAAGGAACTCCTTTGCAGAGCAGAAGCCCAGCTCCTCGCATCTGTCAGCGATCTGTTCAACCGTAAATCCCTCCGGAACCGTCAGTGTGTATTTTACCTCTCTGGTCGACTCCACGTAACACAGAGTCTTTATCATGTCCAGTGTCGACATACCTGTTGTGAGTGTGTAAGTACCCGGCTGAAGACTGTGGCTGTACTGCGAGCCGGTCATTCTGAGCTGGAATGCAAGCTTATACTTTATAAGCCCCGCATCTTTAAGTATAGATGCTGCCTCCTTGACAGATGTATCCTCAGGTATGGTAACCTCGATCTTCTCTCCGCCGCCGGCACTGTAGGTGCCCTCATATTCCTGCATAAATCCGGTATACGTCTCCTTAACCTTGTATACCCCGAACAGCACCAGACATACCGCCAGCGCTATTATAATAACGGGTCTTGCTATGTTTCTCCAATCCATCTCTTTCTCCTTCTGTATCTGCAAATTTCATTTGCCTGTTCTGTTAACTGATGTTATCATTACCCTATCTTATACCAAGAAAGGAATGATATACATGGCAAATCCAATAGTTACTATCACTATGGAAAATGGCGATGTCATGAAAGCAGAACTCTATCCTGACATTGCTCCAAACACTGTAAACAACTTCATCTCACTGATCAAGAAAGGCTTCTATGACGGAATAATCTTCCATCGTGTAATAAAAGGCTTCATGATACAGGGTGGAGACCCTCAGGGAATCGGCATCGGCGGTCCTGGATACTCAATCAAAGGTGAATTCTCACAGAACGGATTCAAGAACGATCTGGCCCACACTCCCGGAGTGCTGTCAATGGCCCGTTCCATGATGCCTGACTCAGCAGGTTCACAGTTCTTTATCATGCATAAGACATCTCCTCATCTGGACGGTGCTTACGCTGCCTTCGGTAAGGTTATCGAGGGACTTGACATCGTAGACAAGATTGCAAATGTGCCAACTGACTACAATGACAAGCCTCGTCAGGAACAGAAGATGAAGACTGTAACAGTCGAAACCTTCGGTGTTGATTATCCTGAACCTGTAAAGGCTTAATCGAAAGTATTATAACCCATATACAGGAATTTGAAAACAGAAAACCTGTTTATTAAACAAATTTAAAGGGAGAGCAGTACAGACGTCTTTTTGCATCTGTACCGTTCTCCCTTTATTATAGTTCACAGTCTCACAATATATCCTTCCTGTCAAAATACATAAGTCCACCGATCAAAGATATCAGGATCATCCCTGCCGAAAGCACCAGTCCGCTGGCCGGATTAACGCCGTCCACCTCTATATACGATGTCCTCTGCCACATGGTATAATTTCCCGGCAGATACCACACTGTATAGTAGGCCGACAATACATACATAGCACACACACCGGCAAAGCTGACTACAGGTGTAATAAGAAATCCAGCCAATATCTGAACCTGACTGACCGCAACAGACACCAATACCGGCAGTAATATGGTCACACAAAGCACATCCCACGTACCCATACTCACTGTCGAAGTGGTATACAGACGCACTGCCAATCCAGGGGTTACTCCCCATCTCATATCAGCACCATATAAAGCTGCTGTTACACATATTCCACCAATGC
>OIBC01000392.1_pt1 | contig 17367 bp, 16 predicted proteins | sample 1580901 | NCBI WGS metagenome assembly OIBC01 (sample SAMEA3882539, study PRJEB24775) | human gut metagenome | biome: human-associated habitat; feature: intestine environment; material: feces | place: Netherlands | collected 2009/2010 | reverse complement strand
CCGAAAGGATAGCCGCCAGCAGCAGGCCCGCGATCTGAGGCGGGATGTCCACACCGTTTTCATCGTACATCTGGGTGATGATGGTGGCGGTGCAGCCCACGGGCTGGTTGCGGAAGTAGACCGGGCCGCTGGTCTCCAGACTGCCGATGCGGTGGTGGTCGATGATCTCCAGGATCTCGGCCTGATCAAAGCCCTCCACGGCCTGGGTGGCTTCGTTGTGGTCCACCAGAATGATGCGCCGCTTGCGCAGGGCAATGACGTTGCGGCGGCTGACCATGCCGCAGTATTTGCCTTCCTCATCGAGGATGGGGAAATAGCGGTGACGCACCTTTGCCATCACCCGCAGCACATCGGCCACGGGGGTGACGAGGGTGAATTTGAGGATGTTGTCCCGGGTCATATAATAGGAGATGGGGGCGCACTGGCTGATGAGCTTGCCCGCCGCGTAGGTATCCACGGGGGTGGTCATAATGGCAACGCCGGTCTCATCGGCAATGCGCTGGATGGTGCGGCCCACCTTGGCCCCATTGCAGATGATGAGCAGAGAGGCTTCCTTTTCAATGGCGCAGAGCTGGCTTTCGTACCGGTTGCTCAGAATGACGATATCCCCCTTTTCCACGCTGCTTTCCAGCATCTCGGGGGTGGCGGTGCCGATCTTGATGTGGCCGGTGGTGCAGACCGCGTCGGCATTGCCCACCACCATGGTGCCGTTCAGCGTTTCAAGGATATTCTTATAAGAGGTACGGCTCTTGGCCAGCACCGCGGTATCGAACACGTCCATGTTGGCGGTGGCAAGATCCTTCACGGTGATGATGCCCTCCAGCTCGTTGTCCGCGCTGGTGATGGACAGGGTGTCGATCTGCTGGTCGCGCATGATCTTCCATGCGCGGCGCAGGCTGGTGGAGCCCGGGATGCCCGGCATCTCGCGGTAATCCACGTCCCGGATCTTGGGGTTCACGTCGGTGCACATCCGGGGCGGCGTGACACCGAACTTTTTCAGGACGAACTCGGTCTCCTGATTCATTTTACCGGCACGGCGCGGCTCACAGACCAGCGTGCTGGTGCGGTTTTTGAGCTCCGCATAGGCAATGGCGGAGCAGATGGAATCGGTATCGGGGTTGCGGTGCCCGATGACCACGACCTTGTGTGCTTCTTTTGGCATAGGTTGTTCCCCTCTCTGGGTCAGATTCATTTACCTTCCGATCGGCCCCATACCCCAAACCACCGGGCACGGCTGCCAGCTTCATTTTAACACAACCGGCCCCGGGGGTAAAGGCGGCAGATATCTTTTTCTTGACAGCGCCCCAAAAATCGTCTATCCTTGACCTGAATTTTTTCTCTTTGGAGGTCACCCCATGAAAAAGCTGTTCCGCGCCCTTTCCCTCTGCCTGACACTGGCCCTGTGCGTGTCCGGCAGCACCGCCGCGCTGGCCGAGGCTCCCGCCGCCACGCCCGCCCCCCAGGACGAACGTGTCATCACCGATGTAAGCCCCCTTGAGGATCAGATCCGCAACATCGTCGGCTTTACCACCAGCACCGGCGGCCCCTACGATTTTGAGCAGGCCGACCATAGATCTGCCGTGCAGGCCTACGGTGCAGAACCCGCCGAGGGTGCCGTGGCCCTGCTGCGCGTCTACGCCCGGGCCGAGGACCGGGGCGATGCCTCCATCAATTCCAGCGGCCACTCCTTCCTCTCGGTGCGGAACGTTTCGGACCATGACATCGAGGTGGGCGGCCTGCGGATCGCGCCCGACACCGAGATGACCTTCAGCCCCCGCGGCAACCGCTGGGAGCACACCGGCATCTGGTACAATCTGGAGGGCTACTACAAGCGCTATCTGGCCGATTCCTACTACCAGAACATCTATGCTGTCCAGACTTCGCTGGATCAGGGCCAGCTGGACGTGGTCAACCGCAACCTTGCCAAATCTGACCACTGGTCGGCCTACTTCAACTGCGCCGCCTTTACCGAGGGCATGTGGAACGCTGTCTGCGCCGACACCCTTTCCGCCGGGCAGCCCTACACCCCGGAGAACCTGCGGAACGACATTCTGGCCAAGTACGGCGATCTGGCCGCATACAACCCCCAGATCCCCTACGACTACATCGTATATTACGGCACCAGCCTGACCCCCAGCAAAGAGTTTGCCTGATTTCCGGGTTTGTTGGATACAACATCTTGATTTTCACGTCATTCCGCGCTATCATGGGTGTGTTTGAATCCACGCGCCAAGGGAGGACACCATGACAGACGCATCGACCACATCAAGACCGCTGTTCAACCGTCAACAGCTCATTTCACTTTTCCTGCCGCTGGTGGCAGAGCAGGCCCTCAGCATCTCCATCGGTCTGGCGGACACCCTGATGGTCTCCTCGGTGGGCGAAGCCGCCGTTTCGGGCGTGAGCCTGGTGGACTCCTTCAACGTGCTGATGATCCAGCTGCTCAGCGCACTGGCCACCGGCGGCGCGGTGGTCGCCAGCCAGTACATCGGCCACCGGGAGCCCAAACGGGCCAAGGCCAGTGCCGCCCAGATCATGTTCATTATGATCTCGCTCAGCGTGGTCACCGCTGTCATCGTGGCGGTGGGGCGGCACGCCATCCTGCGGGGCATCTTCGGCTCCATTGACGCGGATGTGATGCGCTACGCCGAGACCTATTTCCTGCTCTCGGCCCTGAGCTATCCTTTTATTGGCGTGTACAATGCCGGTGCGGCTCTGTTCCGCGCCCAGGGCAACAGCAAGATCAGTATGCTTTCCAGCCTGGTGATGAACGTGGTGAACATTGGCGGCAACGCCATCCTGATCTACAGGTTCGGCATGGGCGTGATGGGTGCGGCCACCGCCAGCCTCGTGAGCCGGATGATCGCCTGCTTCACCGTGATGTTCCTGCTGCAGAAGCCGGACTGTGCGCTGCGCATCGACCACCTCACCGACCTGAAGCCTGACCTCGACCTCATCAAGCGCATCCTGAAAGTCGGCATTCCCGCCGGCATCGAGAACGGCATGTTCCAGATCGGCAAGCTGTCGGTCTCCAGCCTGACCAGCACGCTGGGCACCGCCGCCATTGCCGCAAACGCCGTGGCAGGCAACATTTCCAGCTTCCTGAACGTGCCCGCCTCCGCCGTGGGCATCGGCGCGCTGACCGTTGTGGGCCAGTGTCTGGGTGCCGGGGAAAAGGTGCAGGCCAAGCGCTATTCCCGCCTGCTGCTCCTGACCGCCTACGCTGGGGACTGGGTGATGAACCTTTCCGGCCTGTTCTTCCTGAACAAGCTGGCACTCTCCTGGTTCAACCTCTCACCGGAGGCCTACGGCATGGCACTGGAGCTGATGGTCTGGTTCAACGCTGTATCGCTGATCCTGTGGCCCTCCAGCTTCACCCTGCCCAACATCCTGCGCGCCGCCGGAGATGCCGCCTTTACCATGACGGTCAGCGTTATCTCCATGTGGGTGTTCCGGGTGGCCTTCTGCTACCTGATGGTGCTCAAGTTCCACTGCGGCCTGCTGTTCATCTGGATGGGCATGTTCCTGGATTGGGCCATGCGCTCGCTGTTCTTCTGCGTCCGCTTTGTCCGCGGCAGGTGGATGGAACAAAAGGTGATCTGAGTTTCCGTATATCCAGCCCTCTCCGCCATTGCAGTTTTGGCGGGGAGGGCCTTTTTTGTGCAGGAAACCCGCATCCTGTCTCGTATCAATAGGCAGAAGCTTCTCTCCCCCTGCATCCGCTTCCCCAAAGCATACCAAATTCCGCGCGGATGTGTTCACGATTTTGTCAGCTTTTTGTCTTGTTTTCTTCGTCTTTGCGCGGTATAATCATACGCTGCAAAGAACTTTAGGCGGGGCTGCGGCCCCCATTCCAGAAAAGGAAGTGTGTTCCATGCGCAACTGGTTTTCCCGCCATCCCGTTTCGTTCATGGCGTTTTATCTCCTGTTTTACCTTTCGGCGTTCCATTGGCTCGAAGTCCATATTGCCGTGCCCGATGTTCTGGTGCACTGCCATCTGGACGACCTGATCCCCTTTTGCAAATATGCCATCGTGCCCTACTTTGCGTGGTTTTTGTGGATCCCGTTCACCTTGTTCTACCTGCTGTGGAAAGCACCCCGGGCCGACTTCTGGCGGCTCTGCCTGCCCCTGTTTGCGGGCATGACCATTGCGCTGGCCTGCTATGTCATCCTGCCCACCGGCCTTGACCTGCGGCCCTACCGGGTGTACGGCAGCGACATCTTCGCTCAGGCCGTGCGGATGCTCTATGCCACCGACACGCCCCTCAATGTCTGCCCCTCCATCCATGTGTTCAACTCCGTCACCCTGATGATGGCCTATTACCGCAGCCGCATCTTTGAAACGCCGGGCCGCCGCTGGATGCGGCCCGCTTCCGCCGTGCTCTGCGTCTCCATCATTGCGTCCACGGTCCTGCTCAAGCAACACAGCTGCATTGATGTATTGCTGGGCATCCTCCTGGCCATGGCGCTGGATACCGGCATGACCGCACTGGAACGCAGCGACGCAAGAGCCTTGCAGCGGCTGTGAATCCACATAGAAAAAACGCCTCTGTCGGCCGACAGAGGCGTTTTTGCATTTTGGGGCATTACGGAGCCGGAGCAGTGAACTCTTTCAGGTGCGCTGTATCCAGCTCCTCGGCATCTTTGGCCGCTGATGTATAGGAAATTTTCAGATATTTCAGGGCTGTATCGTTTGCCAGCAATTTTTTGCAGGTTTCCGTATCAAACGTGATGTTGTTGGTCAGATCCAGCCAGATCAGCTGCGGCATCTGGGTCAGGGGAGTATAATCCATGTCCTTGTAGGCTTCCTGTGCACCCTGAGAGAGAGACATACTCAGATACTGCACACTGCTCTCCGCCAGCGGGGCAAAGCTGTCGATCTCCGGCCCTTGGCACAGCTGCAGAAAGCTCAGATTTTCCATCTGCTTCAGCGGTTCCAGCGAACCGATCCGGGTCACGTCCAGTCTCAGGACCCGCAAGTCAGCTCCGGCCAGCTGGGTCAGATCGACCTCACTGCCGGTGATCCACAGCATCTTCAGCGACTTCATCTGCGCCAGCGCCGAAAGGTCGGAGACATTGGAATCCGCCCGGATCCCGTCACTGCCATACTTCAGCTCTACCACGGAATCCAGCTTTGCAAAGGTCGAGAATGCGCTGCTCTCCACACTGGGCACACTCAAAAGCATCAGATTTTTGCATTCCTCCAGACCTGTCAGATCTGTAATGGGTGGGGCTCCCCTTCTATTATTGACCGACAATACCTGCAAGCTGTCAAAATGCCGCAGGTCTGCCAGAGAGGTCACCGGATCATACGTTCCCTCTACGCTGACTGCGCAGGCTGCCAGCTGCTCATTGCTGTTGACGTTTCTTCCAATGTCCACCCCATCCGGTGCATCTTTGACGATGAGATCCCCTACGCCGGTTCCGGAATTTATCGAGACTCGCTGATAATCCCAGACATCGCTGTGATAGATATCCCCCTTCGGGCGGTCAAGCCATTTCCGGACGTGCTTTTCCATCACAGGGTCCTGCCACTCAATGACATAATCCTCCCCATGCTCGGCGTGACTGGCCGGAACCGTAAGTGTCGTCTGCTGAACGAAAACATCCTGCATTTCCGAACGGAAAGGTCCCGGTCTCAGATTCAAAGAGCCTGCACATGCACTGAACAAAAGCATTGTGCAGATCAACAGGCTCAACGCTTTTAATATTTTACGCATAGCAGGCTCCTTTCTGTTTTAGTCTATTTGCGTAACACTCTCGTTCTCATTATCATTCTTTTTACGAGTTGTCTGATTGGGAATTTGAGACATTACTTCATTACTCGAATAGTCGCCATTTTCGCATACCACATATACCCATATAGTTGTGTAATAATATGTGTATTCCGTCCATGTTCTTTCAATATTAAGTACGCCACCACATTTCGGACACTCAGGAAAAAAAAGCGGCTGCACTCCTTCATCTTCTGGCTCAGCAGCAAATGCACCAAGCGGCATCGCACACACAAGTGTCAATACCACCAATAGACCAGCTAACATCTTTTTCATTTTACTTCCTCCAATCTTTGTTGTGATTTTCGCTATTTATATTCTACCATAAGAGTATTATTTTGTAAACAATAAACCACAATCTTTACCGTTTCCAGTGAAAGATTGTGGTTTTGCTTAAAACAGATTTTCCGGCAGGCAGATATCCTGCTTTGGCACCTTGTCCCAGGAAAAGTCTGGGATCAGGCTTTCCGGGGTGCGGGGAGCCGGTTCAGGTTGGAGACCATAGGCAAAGGCAAGCCTGCCCACGATCTCTTCCGCCGTATACTTTGCCCGCAGGTTTTCCAGGCTCTGGTCGCCGTCCCGTTTGGAAAGGCGGCGGCCATCCGGGGCCAGCAGGAGCGGGCAATGGGCAAACTTTGGGGCGGGCAGGCCCAGCAGACGGTAAAGATAAAGCTGCCGCGCGGTGGAAGAGAGCAGGTCCGCGCCCCGCACCACCTCCGTCACGCCCATGCGGGCATCGTCCACCACCACAGCCAGCTGGTAGGCAAACACGCCATCGGCGCGGCGGAGGTAGAAATCCCCGCAGTCGTGGAGCAGGTTCTCGGTGTGGGGGCCCATACAGCCATCGGTGAAGGTGATGTCCTCATCGGGCACCATGAGACGATAGGCCGGGGCCTTCTTTTTGCGCTTTTCGGCGATCTGCTCCGCCGTCAGCCCCCGGCAGGTGCCGGGATAGATCACATTGCCGTCGGAGGTGTGGGGTGCGCTGGCGGCATGGAGCTGGGCACGGGAGCAGAAACAGGGGTAAACAAGGCCCTGTGCTTCCAGTTTGTTATAGCTCTCGGTGTAAATGGCGGCGCACTCGCTCTGGTAATAGGGGCCGTTGGGGCCGCCGCTGCTGCCGCCCTCATCCCAGACAAGGCCCAGCCAGCGCAGGTCCTCTTCCAGTGCGTCGGCATATTTGCGGGGGCAGCGCTCGGCATCCAGATCCTCAATGCGCAGAACGATGCGCCCGCCCTGACTTCTGGCGCTGAGCCAGGCCAGCAGGCTGCAGGCCAGATTGCCCAGATGCAGCCGCCCGCTGGGGCTGGGGGCAAAGCGCCCGGTCACAGCGCTCACAGGCCCAGCTTCCACTCGCCGTCCACAGGCTGGGAGATGGGCGTGTTATAGAACTCGGCCACGGCCTTTGCCATGTACTCGGCATCCTTGCAGCTGGCGGTCTCCATTGCGGAATGCATGGCCAGCTGTGCCAGACCGATATCCACCATGGGGATCAGGATCTGGTGGCCCAGCAGGTTGCCCAGCGTGGAGCCGCCGGGAACATCCGCGCGGTTTGCGGCCACCTGCACCGGCACACCGGCCTTTTTGCAGATCTCGGCAAAGGCAGCGCCGGTAAAGCCGCTGGTGGTGTAGGTCTGGCGGGCATTGTACTTCAGCAGCACACCGCCGCCCATGACCGCCACGTTGGCGGGATCGCTCTTTTCGGGGTGGTTGGGGTGGGTGGCGTGGCCATTGTCGGCGCTCAGCAGCAGGCTGTTGGTGCAGGCACGGATGCTCTGCTCCCGGGTCACGCCCAGCTTTTCCTCAATGCGGGCCAGCACATTGGCCATCAGGGTGCCCTGTGCGCCCTGCCGGCTGGAGGAGCCCACCTCCTCGTTGTCGAACATGACCCACATATCGCCCCGGCCTTCCTCTTCGCCGCGGCCCTGCAGGAAGCCCCACAGGGTGGTGTAGGCGCATTCCAGGTCATCAATGCGGCCGGACATGAAGTATTCGCCCTTCAGGCCCACACGCTCGGCCTTTTCGCGGGTGCAGAGCACCAGGTCAGCGTCCACGATGTCCTCAGCCTTGACCCCGGCCTCCTCAGCCAGAGCGTCTCGCAGGGTGGAGCCTGCCTCACCAAAGATGGGCTGCAGATCCACCTGAGGGTTGTACTTCATGCCGTTGTTCAGGTCACGGTTGAAGTGGATGCAGAGGTTGGGGATGACAGCCAGCGCCCGGTCGGGGTGGACCAGCAGGCTCCGGATGCCGTTCTCCGTGCGAACCAGAATGCGGCCCGCCACGCTCAGGGGACGGTCCAGCCAGGTGGGCATGATCATGCCGCCGTAGCCCTCGGTCTCCGCCTTGGCAAAGACTGCGTCCTTGCCGCCGTCCAGCTGCTTGATGCGCCAGGTGGGAGAATCGCTGTGGCTGGCGGTGACATGCCAGCCGGTCAGCTCGCCCTTGGGCATCCGCCATGCCAGCACGGCAGAGCCGTTGCGGGTGGTGTAATATCTGCCGCCGGGCACCAGCTCCCAGGCTGCGCTCTCGGGGCAGTTCTGGTAGCCGTTCTCCTCCAGGAGCTTCACAGCCGCAGCCGTGGAGTGGAAGGCGCTGACACCGGCGTTCAGAAAGTCGAAGAGACCTTCGACGGAAAAGGTGTTATTCTGCATTTTATGTTCTCCTTTATTTTTAGGTTATCCGCTGCTAAACCTCTCCGTCATTGCTTCGCAATGCCACTTGTCCGGGTTGCGGCTCCCAACATTCACTTCGTGCAAAGTATTGCACTTGTGCCTTGTTGGCCGCTGCCCCAACAACAACTCCCTTCATCCACCACTGGCGGCGGTTGTTGTTGCCTAATAGGAGAGGCAGGGGCCTTTCTTGGCTCCCCTGTTAGAGGAGCTGTCGCCGCAGACGACTGAGAGGTTTCGCCACAATTATACCGTTTCTCTTATCAAAAAGCAATCACACCGGGGCCATCTCGGCAAGCTGCTGTTCAAGCGCATGGCGGAGCTGGGCGGCGTGCAGGCCGCAGACCAGCTGGACCCGGGTGCCCTGCACCACAAGACCTTTATGGGGCAGGGAGAGCAGAGCCCCCATATCCAGCAGCGAGGCATCCCGCACCGTGAGCCGGAGGCGGGTGAAGCAGTTTCCCAGCTGGGCGATGTTCTCCGGCCCACCCAGCGCGGCGATGAACCGGCACACCTCCTGCGGGTCGGCGTAGGGGGACTGGTCTGCGGAAAGGGCTGCTTCCCGGCCCGGGGTGGGCAGATCCTTTGCTTTGATGAGGATGCTGAACACGGCAAAGTAGGTCAGGATCTCCGCAAGGCCCAGCAGATAGAGCAGCGGCATGTTCTGCAGCTGCCCCCCGGCGCTCAGGTTGAACACCAGCGACCCCAGCAGGTTGGAGGTAAAGGCCCGGACATGCAGGACATGGAGCAGCACCATAAAGCCGCCCGTAATGACCGCATGAGCCACCCAGAGCAGGGGCGAAACGAAGCAGAACAGAAAATCAATGGGTTCGGTGATGGAGGCCACCGAGGCCGTGACCGCCAGCGGGATCATAGCGGCGGCCGTACGGGCACGGTTCTCCCTGCGGGCCGTGAAGATGAAGGCCGCTGCAATGCCCAGATAGCCAAAGGTCTTGGTGAAGCCGGTGTACATCCAGACGATGCCGTCTGAGAGGGGCAGGCCCATGGTGTACTCGGTCATGCAGACGGTGTAAGCACCCGTGTAGGTCACAGAGCCTACGGTCAGGCTGCCGCCCAGCGAAGAGAACTGGAAGGGCATATAGATGAGGTGATGCAGACCGGTGGGGATGAGCAGCCGTTCCAGAAAGCCATAAAGGAACACACCCGCGTTCCCTGAAGCCGCGATCCAGCCCGTGAGGGCGCTAACCGTCCGCTGCAGCGGCGGGCAGACAAAGCAGAACCCCAGCCCCAGTGCCACTGCCAGCGCCGACAGCCACAAAAACGACCATCGCAGGCCCGAATAGAGCTGGGTGATCATGCCATAAAACTGCTTTTCGCAGGTGCGGTTGAAGAGCCACGCCGCCGCAAAGCCCAGCACGATGCCGCTTGCCACGCCGGTGTCCACCACCTGAATGCCCAGAATGGTGGTCTGGCCCGTGCCCGCAAGGCCGGTCATCCCGTTCGGCTGGGCAAGCAGTCCCAGCGCTTCCAGCGCGGTGTGGTTGGCTGTGAGGAACACCAGATAGGCCATCAACGCCAGCAGGGCGGCATCCTGCTTTTCGGTTTTGGCGCGCACGGCAGCCACCCCCACGCAGAGAATGACGCTGAGGTTGTTGATGAGCACCATCATCCCGTTGTAGAGCAGCTGACCCATCAGCTGCAGCGGAGCCCACTGCAGCACCGGCAGCGCCTGACACAAGGGCTTGCTGGTGAGCAGCGCCCCCAGCACCAGCAGCAGGCCCGCCGCCGAAAGATAAGACAGCGGCGACAGCAGCGACTGTGAAAAGCGTTCCAGCCGCCGCAGAAATTTCTGCATCCGTTTCTCCCCCTTTTCCCGGTTCTTCACCCGTTTCTCCCAGTTTGACCATGGCCGAATTATACGCGCCAGCGCAAAAAATGTCAATCCCGCCCGACTGAGAAAAAAACGACAAAAGTTTGTATAGTTTGCACAGCCGGGGTGAAAAATCGTCCTGCGCACGCCGATTGACAACAGCCCGGCAGAACAGTATACTAGAAATGTACCAGAGCAGTTTCTCCGGCAGATGGGCCGGAACACGATAAAAGGAGGCTTTCCTATGATTCGCAAGCGTATTCTTTCCCTGCTGGTCTGCGCCGCCCTGCTGTGCGGCGTGCTGGCAGGCTGCAGCACCTCTTCCGGCAGCACTGCCGCTTCCAGCTCTTCCGCTTCTGCAAGCGAGAGCATCCCCTCTTCCACCGTGACCGCCGACACTGGCAAGGTGGGCCCGCTGGACGCAGGCGAGAACTCCCTGTTCTCCCTCTCTGACCCGGACGATGCCTTTGCCCCCTGCCTCGGCTGGGGCCCCGGCGTGTCCGGCTGCTCGCTGAAATCCGTCATCGCGGCGGCTTCCCTGCTGAACTGGGCCGATGGCTGCAACATGAGCATCCAGCCGGTCAGCGACATCAAAGATGCCTATACCCAGTGGTTCGACAGCCTGAGCGCCGATGACCAGCAGAGCTTTGCCGATGCCTGGCCGCTCATCAAGGCCGATGCCGAGACCTTGCTGACCGACAAGGACAGCATGACCGGCCGCATCGAGGATGCCGGTCTGGATGCCAAAGAGCTGCCCGGCTGTTCCGAGGAAAACTGGAAAGCCCTGGCCGATGTCATTGACGTACTGGTCCCGGCTTCCAGCGAGTATTGATCGTTCCGTCTGCCCCTGAATGCAAGAGACATAAAAATAAGCCCGACGTTGTCGGGCTTATTTTTATGTTCAGATCTTCTTCAGGGTGTACTGACGGGTGCCCATGCCGATCTTTTCGGCCTGCTCCAGCGTTGCCTTCCACTCGACATTGGGGTTGGAATCCTTGAAGTTGTCGTGGTGGCAGTTCCAGCCGGGCTTTGCAAGGTTCTGGCCCAGCTGACTGTTGGGCAGGGGCTGTGCGTTCAGGCAGGCATCGGCACAGGCCTGATCCAGCGCCACGGGGTCAAAGGAGGCGAACATGCCGATATCCGGCAGGATGGGGGCATCGTTCTCGCCGTGGCAGTCACAGTTGGGGCTGATATCCTGCACCAGGCTGATGTGGAAGCAGGGGCGGTCTGCACAGACGGCGGCGGCGTACTCTGCCATCTTGCGGTCCAGCTCCTCGTTGGCGCTGCTGTCGATGGAATAGATGGCATCGAAGTTGCAGGCACCGATGCAGCGGCCGCAGCCCTTGCACTTTTCGTAATCAATGACCGCCTTGTTGTTCTCGTTGTAGCGGATGGCATCGGAGCCGCACTCCTTAGCGCAGCGGTGACAGCCGCGGCAGAGCTCCTCCTGCACGGCGGGCTTACCGGAGGAGTGCTGCTCCATCTTGCCCGCGCGGGAGCCGCAGCCCATGCCGATGTTCTTGATGGCTCCGCCGAAGCCGGTCGCTTCGTGGCCCTTGAAGTGGGTCAGGCTGATGAAGATGTCTGCATCCATAATGGCGCGGCCGATCTTGGCGGTCTTGCAGTATTCGCCGTTGGGCACGGGCACCTCAAGCTCATCGGTACCGCGCAGGCCATCGCCAATGATGATCTGGCAGCCGGTGGTCATGGGCCAGAAGCCGTTTTCCTGCGCGCAGCTCAGGTGCTCCAGCGCGTTCTTCCGGCTGCCCGGGTACAGCGTGTTGCAGTCGGTCAGGAAGGGCTGGCCCCCCTGCTCCTTACACAGGTCTGCCACTACCTTGGCGTAGTTCGGGCGCAGGAAAGCCAGGTTGCCCAGCTCACCAAAGTGCATCTTGATGGCCACGAACTTGCCGTCCATATCAATGCTCTTGATGCCCGCCGCAATGCACAGGCGGCGCAGTTTTTCGGTCAGGCTGGTGCCCACAGGACACCGGAAGTCGGTGTAATATACAGTCGATGCTTCCATAGGGATCTCCTCCGTTTTTGACAATTTCAGGCGCGGCATTTTCCCGCCGCCGGGTTCTCTCTTTATGGCTCCAGTATAGCACAAGGCCGGGGGCGGTGCAATTGCCCCAGGGCGCAAAAAAGCCGCCCGGGCGGGCGGCTGGGGTGTTTGGGGAGCGATTTACGCAATGGCGGTGATGGCGGCCACGGCCAGGACGATCAGGCCCAGCACGATGCGGTAGAGGCCGAAGAACTTGAAGTTATGGCGCTTGACGTAATCCATCAGGAAGCGGATGGCGATGATGGAAACGATAAAGGCAACCGCACAGCCAACGATCAGCACAACGGTCTGATCCAGCGTGAAGCTGTTGCCCTTGCCAAAGAACTTGACCAGCTTGAGCAAACTGGCACCGGCCATGACCGGGATGGCGAGGAAGAAGGTGAACTCGGCCACGCAGGCACGGGACAGACCCAGCAGCAGGCCGCCCACGATGGTGGCACCGGAGCGGGAGGTGCCGGGGATGATGGCCAGCATCTGCCACACGCCAACGATGAAAGCTTCGCGGTAGGTGATCTGTTCCAGCCGGGTGACATGCGGGGCGGTGCGGCGGTTCTCCACAAGGATGAAGAGGACACCATACAGGATCAGCATGGCGGCGACCGTGATGTAATTGTAGAAGCGGGTTTCAAACCAGTCGTCCAGCGGGCTGATGATGAGCACCGGGATGGTAGCGGCCACTACCTTGAACCAGAGCTGCCAGACGGCAGGTTTGGAGCAGACGCGGCCATGGCGCAGGCCGAAGGGCCAGAGCTTATTCCAGAACAGCACCACCACGGCCAGAATGGCACCCAGCTGGATGACCACGCGGAACATGGACATAAACTCCTCGCTGGCGTTGAACTTGACCACCTGCTCCACCAGGATCATGTGGCCGGTGGACGAGATGGGCAGCCACTCGGTGATGCCCTCCACAATACCCATCAGGATGGCTTTCAGTATTTCAAGAAACATGGGTTCTCCTCCCTGCAAAGCAGCACAGGCGCTCTGCACACATTCAGATTGGGTTCGCTTTCCAGTATATCATATTCTGAGAGCCTGCGCACGAAAAATCACAAATTTTATATAGGAGCACTGTCTGCTTTTTCTGTATTTATCTGCCGCGGGAAATATGCTATACTGGACACAACGTTTTTCCCTGTGTTTCCTTCTGACACGGACTGCCGGGCCAGATAAAAACAGATTTTGAACAATGAGGTGACATCCATGAATATTCTGGTGATCGGCTGCGACCAGGTGGGCGCGGCACTGGTGCGGGATCTGGAACGCATCGGCCATGATATTTCCCTGATCGAAAAGGACCCCGAGCAGCTCAAGCGGCTGGACAGCTTTGATGATTATTCCTTTGGCGGCACAGCCCTTGTGGGCGACCCCACCGATCCCGACATCCTCAAGCAGGGCGGCGTGGAGAACTGCGACGCAGTGGCCGCTGTGTGCGAAGATGACTCCGTGAACCTGATGGCCGCACAGATCGCAAAGAACATCTTCCGGCGCGAAAAGGTCATCTGCCGCGTCTCTGACCCGCATTTGCAGGTGCTCTACCACAAGACCTACGAGCTGGACACGATCTGCCCCACCATCCTGACAGAGCAGGCAGTGTTCCGTGCGCTGGCGAAGTGAGGTTTAGCTCAGGAGAAGTTTTACCCAAAGTAATGCGAGGTGTCAATATGAAAGTTTGTATTGCAGGCGGCGGGCGTGTTGGGCGGTATCTGGCCCAGAGCCTGCTGACGAACCACCATTCGGTGGTCATCATTGAACCCATCGAGGCCCAGTGCCGGATGCTGGCAGATTCGCTGGACATCCCCGTGATCTGCGGCGATTCCATCAGCGTGGACACCCTGCGCACCGCCGATGTTGGCAGCTGCAACGCTTTTGTGGCCGTGACCGGCTCGGACGAGGACAACCTCGTGGCCTGTCAGATCGCCAAGCGGGAGTTCGGCGTGGACCGCACCGTGGCCCGGGCCTCCAACCCCAAAAACCGGGAGCTGCTGCACACCTTAGGCGTGGACACCGTGGTCTGCGGCACCGACAACCTGAGCCACATTCTGGAACGGGAGATCGAGACGGATACCATCCGCCAGCTGCTCAGCCTGGGCGGCGGCACAGCCAGCCTGAACGAGATCTTGCTGCCCGAGAACTTCAAGTTTGCGGGCAAGGCCATCATGGATGTGCCCATTCCCGGTGATGCCATTCTGGTCAGCATCACCCGCGACACCGAGTTCATCATCCCCCACGGCAACACCGTCCTGCTGCCCTGGGACCGTATCCTGGTGCTGACGCAGGACGATACCCTGCACCTGCTGACCGATGCCTGGGAGCTGAACAGCAAGTGACGGAGCGGGAGCTGCGCCGCACGGCGCTCATCATCCCGCCCCGGGGCCGGGCTGTGCTCTGCTGCTGGGCCGCCATCCCGGGCCTGTTGGCGGCTCCCTTTGTGTTCTGGCAGAGCATGCCCGCCGGGGTGGTATTCTGCCTGCTCTGGGCCGCACTGGTGGCGGTGGTGTACCAGCGCGCCTGCAGCTATGCCGCCGCGCTGGGCGCGGAGACCCTGACGGTGTACTCCGGCATCGTCTTCCCGCTGCGGCGGGCGATCCGCCGCAGGGCCGTAACAGGGCTGTTCCGGCTGCGCACGCCGCTGCTCCGGCTGGCAGGGGGATCGGTGGTCGTCATCACGGCACCGGGCACGCGGCTTATTTTACCGGCGGTCCCGGCAGAGCAGGTCACTGTCCTCACCCATGCCCTTGCGGAGGAGATCCGATGAATGAACGCCGCCTGCACCCCTTTACCGTTCTGCGGTTTCTGCGCAAGACGCTGGTGGTCTATCTGCTGCCGCTGGTTCAGGTGCTGTTTGAGCGGAACTGGACAGCCCTGCACACGGCTCTGCGGCAGGATGCGCTGCTGTTCCTTTTACTCTGCGCCGTGAGCTGGGGCATCCTGCACGTGAGCAGCTGGAGCATGGATGACACCGGAGTCTTTCATCTGCACTGGCGGCTGGGCATCCGGCTGGATCGTGCCCTGCGGGGCGAGATGCTGGCTGCATTGACCATCGACCGGCCCCTGCTCTACCGGATGACCGGGGCAAGCCGCCTGACCCTTTACCCGGTGGGCGCGGCGCAAAAGCACACCCTTTCGGTCTGCCTGCCCAAAGCCGATGCCGAGGCGGTGGCAGACCAGCTGATGCCTCTGGTAAAGCCCACCCTGCACCGGCCCGCCGGAGGGGAGCGGGCGGCGCTGGGTTTTCTGGGGGCCAACGGCCTCTCCACGCTGGCCCTGTTCGTGCTGGCCGTGCGCCAGACCCGGGATGTTCCGGACTGGAACCCTGCCGTTTTTGCCCAGATCCAGGTGAGCTTTCTGGCCCGCTTCGCGGCGCGGTGGCTCCCTGCAGGCGCGGCGTGGCTGCTGGCGGCTGCTGGCTTTCTGCTGGGGGCCAGCCTGATGCGCAGCTTCGCCCAGACCGTGCACTACACTGTCTGGCACACGGCTGACCAGATCGGCAGCCGAGGCGGCTGGCTGGGGCACTTCGAGTGCCGGGTGCGGACAAGCGAGATCAGCTTTGCAGATGTCCGCATCTCCCCCGCTGCCCGGCTGATGAAGCGCTGGCCGGTCTTTGTAACGGCGGGCGGCTGCTCCCCCGAGCTGCCGCTGTTCGTCTACCGCAGCGGCGAGGAAGCATTGTTCCGGGAGCTGCTGCCGGAGTTCCGGATGCCGCCCGACCTGCTGGCCCGCACCGAGCAGCGCAGTCTCATCTTTTTTGCACCGGCAGGCATTCCCTTTGCCCTCTGCCTCCTGCTGACGCTGGTCTCAGCCACAGTGCTGCCCCAGCTGACCGTGACCCTGCTCATCCCCACGCTCTTCTTTGGGGCACTGCTGGCCGGAGCCGCGGCCGGCTACCGGCGGGAGGGCCTCTGGCTGCGGGAGGGCCGCATGACCCTGCGGCGGCAGCAGGGGCTCTACCTGCACTGCATCTGTGTGTTTCACCCGGATGTCTGCCTGACCGCAGCACAAAGCCCCTGGGCTGCCAGCGTTGGCCGCACCAACCTGACCCTGACCTTTCCCGGCTGGGTAAAGCTCAAGGTGAGGAGCGTGCCGCTGCGGGATGCGGAGAAATTTTTTAGATTTATGGAAACGAATTAAACCTCTCAGCCGCCGATCGGCGACAGCTCCCCCAATAAGGGGAGCTCTTGGCATAAAGATAACGTTATTGTTTTTAGGGGAAGTAAGATTGTTATGATTCATACGGTATTATTTGATTTGGACGGCACTTTGCTGAACACCATCGACGACCTGGCCGATGCAGGCAACTGGGTGTGCGCACAGCACGGGTGGCCGGAGTTTACGGTGGAGCAGTTCAAGCACATGGTGGGCAACGGCATCCCGAAGCTGGTGGAGCGGTTCAGCCCCGCAAGCTGCCGCAGCCCGGAGCAGCTGGCCGCGACGCTGGCCGAGTTTGATAAGGTCTATGGCGCACACATGCACGACAAGACCGCGCCGTACCCCGGTATGCCGGCGCTGCTGGCCCGGCTGAAGGCCGCCGGGGTGCGGATGGCGGTGTTCTCCAACAAGGCGGACGAGTTTGCCCGCGCCGTGGTCGCGCGGTACTTTGACGCCGACCTGTTTGAGGTCGTCCGCGGTGCGCTGCCCGACGTACCCACGAAGCCCGCCCCCGAGGGGACGCGCGCCCTGATGGCGCGCCTTGGCGTCGAGGCCGACGGCAGTGTGCTGTACGTCGGCGACAGCAATGTGGACGTGGAGACCGCCCACAACGCGGGCCTGCCCTGCTGCGGGGTCCTGTGGGGGTTCCGAACCCGCGAGGAGCTGACCGAAGCCGGGGCAGAGTACCTGGCCGAGGATACCCAGGGGTTGGAAAAGGTTGTTTTGGGGTGAGAGAGTGACCAGGGCACCCGAAACGCCTGGAATGCCGGAAGATTGCCCGGAGACGGGATTTGACCGGACCGTTCCGGGGCAGAAGTTTACGGACCATGCGTAGGGCGGCCTGCCCACAGGCCGCCGTGCCCGTTTGCGATAAGGAGA
>OIBC01000384.1_pt1 | contig 17730 bp, 16 predicted proteins | sample 1580901 | NCBI WGS metagenome assembly OIBC01 (sample SAMEA3882539, study PRJEB24775) | human gut metagenome | biome: human-associated habitat; feature: intestine environment; material: feces | place: Netherlands | collected 2009/2010 | reverse complement strand
TTGATGACATCGGCATAGGTGCCGGTCGTGATGCCGCCGTAATTGAGCGAGCCGCCGGCCTTGAGCAGCGCCGAGAGATCGAAGTCCGCCGGGAGGGCGACCTCGCCGTAGTACATATCAAACTTGCCGCCCTTGAGCGCATCCTGATAATTGTCCCAGCTGAGCTCGCGCACCTTCACGGGGATGCCGATGCTCGTGAGGTCGGCCGCGATCTTGTTGGCCATGCTGACCTTGGCCGTGCTGTCGGCATAGACGATCAGCGAGAGACTGATGTCGAGCGGGGACTGCCCGTCGGGCATGTACTCGCGCTCGCCGTCGCCGTCGTAGTCGACGATCTTCAGCTCGTCGAACAGCTTCTTTGCCTTATCCAGGTCATAGGACAGCGACTCGTTGAGGGCATTGTCATAGAGCGTGCTCGCCGGATGGACGGGCAGCGCGGTGGCGACGGCGCAGTCGTGCAGCAGCGCGACGGCGAACGCGCGGTCGATGACATAATTGAACGGCTGGCGGTAGCGCGCCGTCATGAAAAAGCTGCTGTTGGTGTTGAAGCCGACATACTGCAGGTTCGTCGTGGCGTACTGGCGCTGGTCGTTCAGGCTCGAAAAGCTCAGGTCCGTGCCGGAGCTGGGGTCACTGAGCGCGAGATCGAGCTGGCCGTTGTCAAACGCGGAGACGATCTCCTCGACCGACTTGCACTCCATGAGATAGACCGTGTCGACGGGCGCTTTGTCCGCGTCCGGGTGGCCGGAATAGACCGTGAGGCTCTGGTGATCGGACGCAAACTGATACAGCCCCGTGCCGCTGGGGTAGGTGCTGTCGGCCGCGTTGTTTTCGATGACCGGGATGTTCAGCAGCGCGGGAAACTGCGTGTTCGCGCGCGCGAGCGTGACCGTGACGGTGCCGTCGTCGCTGTCCTTGACGTCCTTGACGGCGTTCAGGCGGCCGGAATACAGATCCGACGCCATGGCGGTCTGAATGGAATAGGCCGCGTCCTGCGCCGTGAGCGCGTGGCCGTCGTGGAAGGTGCGGCCGGCCGCGACGGTGAAGGTCCAGGTCTCCCCGTCGTCGCTGCTCCACTCGGTGAACAGGCCGGGCCCGGCCTCAAAGGCATCGGTGAGCTCCGTGAGCGTCTCGTACACGAGGCCGCAGACGGCGAGGTTATCGGAATTTTGCGTCTTGTAGGGGTTCATGCCGGCGGACGCGCTGTAGTTGAGCGTGAACTTGCCGTCGAGCTCGACGGTGGTCTGCGTATCCTTCTGGCCGACAGTGTCGCCGGTGTCGTCCGTGGTCTTCTTGCCGCAGGCCGTGCAGCCGAGCAGCAGCACAAGTGCGAGCGCAAACGCGAGCACGCGGGTCAGGTGCAAATGTTTCATGGTCTGCCCCCCTTGGGTCACAGGGTGATGACGGCGGCCTGCACGCCGCGGCGGCCATTGGTCGCGCGGTGCGACCAGAACACGTCCGGCCGGCACATGGTGCAGGCATCCGACACGGCGATCTGCCCCGCCAGGACGCCGAGCTGCGCAAGCCGCCGGGCGTTGACGCCTTTGAGATCGAGCAGGGCCTTGCCGTCCGCGCGCGGGCGCACGAGCGCGCCGAGCGGCTCATGCAGCAGGGCTTCGGCCGCGGCCACGACCTCGGGCCCGACCTCGAAGCAGCACGCGCCGATGCCGGGGCCGATGGCGGCGCGGATGTCCGCCGGGTGTGCGCCGAGGTAGGTGTAGATGTCGTGGGCCGGGTGCCGCGTCATGTGCTCAGCTCCTTTTCTCTCACGCTGCTCGTCTGCTCTATGGTAGCACGCCTGTTCCGTCAAAGGGCGCGAAACAGGTCGCTGGTAACGTTACCGACATTGTACCCCATTTTTTCCGTCCCGTCAACAAACAAGGCGCTTTTTGTGCCGCGGCGGGGGCGGAAAAGGGCCGCAAGCACAAAAGGGAAACGCAGGCGCGCTGCGTTTCCCTTTTCGTTTACTCATCCCGCTGCTGCACGGCGCTGCTGCCGTTCAGGCCGAAGTCGTCCGCCACGCTGGCGGTGTCCCGGCGCAGCATGGTCTCCATCACCCGGATATCGCTGTCGATATCCATGGCATCGGTGCGGTACAGCTCGTCCAGCTGGTGCTCGAAGCCCGCCACGATGCTGTCCATGGTCTTTTCGATCTTGGCCTTGGCCTGGCTCAGGTTCTCGCCGCTGACGCCGGCCTCCTCGAAGCTGGCGTAGTTTTCCAGCAGCTTCAGGGTGGTGGGCAGGTAGTAGTTCAGGAACGTGCCGGCGGCGTCACGCTTGGCCTCGTCCTCTTCAATGAGTTTGAAAATACGGCCGGACACCTGCTCCATGCGGTCCAGCTTGGCGCTGATGGCCTCGTCGGCGATGCGGTCGTTCAGCTCGCGGATCTGGGCCAGGATGGCGGCGTAGCCCGCCGGCGCGGGCGTGGTCTGTGCGGGCTGACCCTGCTCCGCCTTGGCGCGGTGGGCGGCATCAAAGTACGCCGTGGCGGCGGCCTGGGACTTGAAGAGCATACCGCTGCCCATGTCGATATAGGCCTCGTCACCCCAGAGGCCCTTTTCCAGCATCAGGTTCACGTCCTTCTCCACCCGGCGGCGGGACACGTCGGCGGCCCGGGCCAGATAGTCCAGGGGCACGGCCTGCTTCTGCCCGACGGTGCGGAGGTAGGTGGCAAAGCGCCGCTGGCGGCGCTTCATGGCGCCGCTGCCCAGCAGCAGGGACGCGCCGCCGGCCATCATGCCCAGGGGATAGAACAGCTGCCGCAGCAGGTCCATCCATTCATGCCATTTGATGGCGTAGCGCAGTTCAAAGTAGTCCACCTGCTGCACCAGGAAAAACACGCCCAGAATACCCAGCACCGCGCCGATGATCTTCATGGTTTTGGCGCCCTTGTCGGAGTAGTTCGGCGTCTCTGTGACCTTGCGGACGGTGTTCTTCGCCGCGGAGGCGCGCGCCTGCGCAGGCTTCGCCTCGGCGCTGCCCGCCGCTGTCCGCTGCCACGCATCCCGCGCCTGCTGGCGCATTTTCCTGCCGCCGCCCTCGCTGAGCTTGCTCAGCAGCAGGATCAGGCCCACAGGCCAGGCCACGGCAAACATCACCGCGATGAATATCCACGAACCCAGGTCGTTATTGTTCTTTTTCGGCGGCTTCGGCTGAAGACCGTTGTTCTCGTCGTATTCGTAGCTCATGCTTCCCCTTCTCCCTTTCCCCGCAGCTTTCGCTTGTTGCCCTTTTCGTCCACGATATAGGTATTCTCCAGCACGCTGCGGGCATTGGCCATTACCGCGTTCAGGTACTCCTGCCGCAGTGCAGCGCGCTCCTCGATCTCCGCGTCTGTCAGCCCCTCGGCCTTGGCCTTGCGGGCCAGCTCGTTGATGCGTGCTATCTTCTTCTCGTCCATAGCTGTTTCTCCCTTATATGTATCGCCGTATGTCCACCGGCAGGCGGCCCTTTTTCGTGGGAGCGCCCACGCTGTCCAATACGCATTTTCCCAGACCGCGGCAGGTGATGGTATCCCCCGCCGACACGGGCTTGTCCGGCTTCACACAGGTGACGTAGTTCACCTGTACGGACCCCTTTTCCACGGCCTCCGCCGCCCGGCCCCGGCTGAGGGAAAATCCCGCCGCCAGCACGTTGTCCAGCCGCAGGGAGGAGACGGTGTCCCGCAGTTCCTTCACCGCCGCATGGGGGACCGCCAGCGCCGAAAGCGGCAGCGGTGTTACGGTGAGCTTCTCCCGGCCGGCGCTGTCCCAGTTCTGCAGCAGGAAATCCGTCATGGACGGGTCCAGCAGCACCTGACAGCCGCCCTTTTCCACAAGTATATCGCCTATCTTCTCCCGGGTCAATCCCAGAGCCATCAAACTGCCCAAAAAATCCCGGTGGGTCAGGTCGCCGCCGCTGCGGCACGCGGCCCGCACCGCCGCGACCTCCGTGCCGTCCGGCTCCGCCATCCACTCCGGCAGAAACAGCAGCCGCTTTCGCTCCGCGCCGTCATAGCCGCCCCAAAGCACATAGCCCTCCCGGCACCCCAGCGCGTTCAGCAGATGCTGCGCCGCCGTCTGTTCCTGGGGCGAGAGAAAGCCGGTGGCCGTGGGGATGTTCCGCGTGCGGCACTGCTCACACTTATCCCACACGCGGCTCAGCAGCAGCCGTTCCTCCGGGCTGTGGGCGGCTCTGTCCAGCAGTTCACGTCTGTCCATGTTATGCCCCCAAATTCTGCGTGCGGTACAGTGTGGCGTACACGCCGTTCCTTGCCAGCAGCTCCGCGTGGCTGCCCTCCTCGGCGATCACGCCGTCCTGTATCACCAGTATCCGGTCGGCCGAACGAATGGTGGACAGCCGGTGGGCGATGATCAGTGTCGTGCGGCCTCGGGCCAAACGGTCAAAGGCGCCCTGGATGCGGGCTTCCGTCACGCTGTCCAGCGCGGAGGTGGCCTCATCCAGTATCAGAATGGGCGGGGCCTTCAGAAACACCCGGGCGATGGCCACCCGCTGCTTCTGCCCGCCGGAGAGCAGCGCGCCCCGCTCACCCACATAGGTGTCGAACCCGTCGGGCATGGCGCAGATATCGTCGTAGATCTCCGCCTGCCGCGCCGCCTGCTCTACCTCGGCATCGGTGGCGTCGGGGCGGCCATAGCGGATATTCTCGCGGATGGTGCCGGCAAACAGAAACACATCCTGCTGCACGATGCCGATGGCCCGGCGCAGGGAGCGCTGGGTGACGGCGCGGACATCGCGGCCGTCGACGGTGATGCTGCCGCTGTCCACGTCGTAGAACCGGGGCAGCAGCTGGCACAGGGTGGTCTTGCCGCCGCCGGAGGGCCCCACCAGGGCCACCGTCTCGCCGGCGGGGATGTGCAGCGTCACGTTGTGCAGCACCTCGGCCTTTTCGCCGTAGGCGAAGGAGACGTCGTTCACGTCCACGCGGCCCTGTACATGTTCGAGGGGCTGCGCGTCCGGCGCGTCCTGAATGGACGGCTCGGTGGCCATCAGCTCAATGAAGCGGTGCAGGCCCGCGAAGCCGTTGGAGAACATCTCGGCGAAGTTGGCCAGCTTGCGGATGGGACTGACGAAGGCGGTGACGTATAGGGAGAAGGTGATCAGATCCACATAGTCCATTTTCTCCCCCATGATGAGCCAGCCGCCCACGGCGATCACCGCCACCGGCAATATGCCGGTGCAGAACTCCATCACCGCGTTGAAGCGGCCCATCTCCTTGTGAAAGCCACGCTTGGCGGTCTTGAACACCTCGTTGGCCTCGTCGAACCGCTGCTGCTGGGCTTCTTCGTTGGCAAAGGCCTTGGTGGTCCGCACGCCGGACAGGCCGGACTCGATGGCGGCGTTGATGGTGCCGGTCTTGACCTTGGCAGCCCGGGAGGCGGCGCTCATCTGCCGGCGGCGGCGCAGGGCCATGGTCAGCAGGACAGGCAGCAGCACCAGCAGTACCAGCGCCAGCTCCCAGCGCAGGGCAAACATCACCGCCAGCGCGCCCACGATGGTCACCAGAGAGATGAACAGATCCTCCGGCCCGTGGTGGGCCAGCTCCGTCAGTTCAAACAGGTCACTGGTCAGGCGGCTCATCAGCTGGCCGGTGCGGTTGCGGTCGTAGAAGTCGAAGCCCAGCTCCTGAATGTGGCGGTACAGATCGCGGCGGATATCCGCCTCCACGCGGATGCCGAAGGTGTGGCCCCAGTAGGCCACCACGAAGTACAGCGCCGAGCGCAGCACATAGGCGGCCACCACCACCGCCATGACGATGAAGAATACCCGGAACTGCCGCTGGGGCAGCCAGGTATACATGGCGGCGCGGGACACCAGCGGGAACGCCAGGTCGATGCAGGCGATGAGGAACGCGCAGGACAGGTCCAGGGCGAAGAGCCGCCGGTGGGGTTTGAAGTAGGAGAGGAATATCCGCAGGGGGCTGCGGGTCTGATAATCTTTCGTGGTCATGCTATGCCTCGCTTGGTGTTTTTTTGAACATATAGTATAGCACATCGGCACGGCGTTCGCAATAGCACGCAGCGCCCCGGCTTGCGTGTCGGGGCGCTGCGTGTTATAATTGGGCCATGACCTGGCCGATAGGGCCGTCGATGGTGACGGCGGCGCCAAGACCGCTGCCGGCCCCGCCCTTGTTGATGACCGCCAGCTTATGGCCGCGGTAGTACTGTATCAGCCCGGCGGCGGGATAGACCACCAGCGACGTGCCGCCGATGATGAGCACGTCTGCCTGCCGGATATAGTGGATGGCGCGGGCCATCACGTCCTCATCCAGGGACTCCTCATACAGCACCACGTCCGGCTTAATGATGCCGCCGCAGGTGCAGCGGGGAATGCCGCGGCTCTCCGCGATGCGCTCCACACCGTAGAATTTCCCGCAGCGGGTACAGTGGTTCCGCAGCACGCTGCCGTGGAGCTCAAGGACCTCCCGGCTGCCCGCCTTCTGGTGCAGCCCGTCGATGTTCTGGGTGATGACGGCCTTCAGCTTCCCCTGCCGCTCCCATTCCGCCAGCTTGCGGTGGGCGGCGTTGGGCTGGGCGTCCAGGGCCAGCATTTTGGCCCGGTAGAAGTCGTAGAATTCCTCGGTGTGCGTCTCGTAAAATGTGTGGCTGAGCATGGTCTCCGGCGGGTATTTGAATTTCTGGTGATACAGGCCGTCCACACTGCGGAAGTCCGGGATGCCGGATTCGGTGGACACGCCGGCGCCGCCGAAAAACACGATGTTGTCGCTGCTGTCTGTCAATTCCTTCAGCCTGCGGATGGTGTCGTCCATACTGTCCCTCCATTTCTTTTGTAAGGAGCATACGCTATGAATATTCAGATCTTCGGAAAAAGCAAGTCCTTCGACACGAAAAAGGCGGAGCGCTGGTTCAAGGAGCGCCGCATCAAGTACCAGTACATCGACCTTGTGAGCAAGGGTGTATCGCCGGGGGAGTACCGTTCCATCCGGGCGGCCGTGGGCAGCTTCGACGCGCTGGTGGACAAGGACTGCCGGGCGTATGAGGCGCTGTACATGGCCTATATCACGCCTCAGGCGGCGGAGGAAAAGCTGCTGGAATACCCGGAGCTGTTCGCCGCACCCATTGTCCGCAACGGGAAGCAGGCCACCGTGGGCTATTGCCCGGAGATATGGCAGACGTGGGAATAGGAATAAGGGCTCTCATCCGTGCGCCGCAGGCGCACGGTTTTTTTCGGGCAGCACCGCGGCTTTCACTGTGCGGTGTTGCCCTTAGTCCGTGTAGCTGTGCTCCACCGTGACCACGGCGTAGTAATTGCCGTCCATGGCGCGGACCAGAGCGCGTATCTCCTGCGCTGCCTGGGCCGGGGTCTTGCTGCTGGAGAAGGGCAGCACCGCGTCGAAGATCAGGTTATCGTGTGTGGTGCCCCGGACCACGCGGAAGTCGTGGATGGTCAGACCGGGATCCACCTGCTTCACCAGCGCGGCCACCTGTTCCTTCAGTGCGGTGACGGAGCCGTCGGTGACGATGGGGTCCATGTGGATGACGACGTGGCAGTGGAGCTTCTCCATCAGTTCCTTTTCAATATTGTCGATCACATCGTGCATGGCCATGATGTCCCCGTGGGCGGGGACCTCCGCGTGGAGGGTGATCATCAGACGGCCGGGGCCGTAGTCGTGGACCACCAGATCGTGTACGCCCAGCACTGTGTCGTTGGAGAGGACGATATCCCGTATCTGCTGCACCAGCGCCGGGTCGGGCGCCTGCCCCAGCAGGGGGGACAGGGTCTCTTTTGCGGCCTTGTAGGCGGAGAACAGGATGAACAGCGCCACCACCAGGCCCACATAGCCGTCCACCGCCAGACCGGTCCATTTGCCGATGAGCATGGCAAGGAGCACCGCCAGGGTGGAGACGGTGTCGGAAAGGCTGTCCGTGGCGGTAGCCTCCATGGCGGCGGACTTGATCTTCCGGCCGACGGCCCGGTTGTACAGCCACATATAGACCTTCACGCACACGGAGGCGGCCATGATGGCGATAGCCAGCAGGGAAAAGGTGACGGCCTCCGGATGGAGGATCTTGTCAAAGGAGGACTTGGCCAGCTCCACGCCCATCAGCAGGATCAGGCCCGCTACGATCAGGCCGGATATGTACTCGATGCGGCCGTGGCCAAAGGGGTGGTCGGTGTCCGGCTTTTTGCCCGCCAGACGGAAGCCCAGCAGCGTCACCGCCGAGGAGCCGGCGTCGGACAGGTTGTTGAAGGCGTCCGCCGTGACGGCGATGGAACCGGACAGCTGTCCGGCAAAGAATTTGCCGATGAACAGCAGAATATTCAGTGCGATGCCCACAGCGCCGCACAGGGTGCCGTAGGCGCGGCGGACGGCGGGGGAGGACACGTTGTCCCGGTCAGGAATGAGCCAGCGGCTCAGCAATCGTATCATAGCAGTCGTCTCCTTTCGGCGGGTAGACCCGGCGCTTTGTCAGCCAATAGCACAGAGGGATGGCGTACAGCAGTATCTCGTAGGGGATGGCGGACATGTCCGCGCCCAGCATGGCCAGCGGGATGGACACGGAGATGTTCCAGGGAATCAGCGGCGAGAGGACGATGCCGGAGTTCTCGATGTCAAGGGCCATCTCGCCCCTGCCGTGGCCGCGCTTGGTGTAGTCGTCCTCCAGCAGCTGGTTGCACACCACCGCGCAGGTGGACTGGTTGCAGAACACCATGCTGCACACCACGGAGATCGCCGCGCAGGCGGGGAACCGCCCGGCTCTCCGGGCCAGGCGCTGGGCCAGATGCGCCGCGCCGTTCAGCACGCCCATGCCGCCCAGCAGCCCGGCGTACAGCCCGGCGCTGACGGCCATGATGGTGGCCGAGACCATGGACATCATGCCGCCGCCGGAGAGCACGTCGTGCAGCGCGCCGGGGGCGGGGAGGTAGCCCAGCACCGCATCCCGCAGGGTGGGCAGCAGAGCGCGGCCCTGGGCGAACACCGTCACCAGCAGCGCCGTCAGCGCACTGACGGCCATGGTGGGCCGGATGGGGACCTTGCACAGCGGCAGGATCAGGATCAGCAGCGCCGGGATGGCCGTCCACCAGCTGAGGCTGAAGGTGCCGGACAGCTGGTCCAGCACACCGCTGTCCACCATGGCCAGCGGGTGCGTTACGGACAGGGCGGCGTAGGCCGCGAGGCTGACCAGATAGGGCAGCCAGCCGGTGCGGTGCATCATGTGCAGGTTGTCATAGAGCTTGGTATCGGTGGCGGCGGCCACCAGCGTGGCGCTGGAGGAGGCCGGCGAGCAGCGGTCGCCGAAGTAGGCGCCGGCCACGATGGTCCCCGCCGTGATGGCCACGCTGACGCCGCCGGAGCGGGCCAAGGCCATCAGGATCACGCCCAGGGTGCCCACCACGCCGAAGGACGTGCCTAGGGCGTAGGAGATGAAGCTGGTCAGCAGGAACGTCACCAGCAGGAACAGCTGCGGCGTGATGATGCGCAGCCCGTGATAGATGAAGAAGGCGATGGTCCCGGCGCTGCGCCACAGGGCGGTGATGGCGCCGATGAGCATGTAGATCACGATCACGCAGCACATTTTGCGGCCCTGCTCCCAGGCGGCGTCCCACATGGCCCGCACGGTCATCCCACGGCGCAGGCCCAGGGCGGCGAAGGCTGCTATGCCCACCCATATCGCAAGGATCAGGGACTGGCCCAAAAGGATGCAGAGACCCACTGCGGCCAGAAACAGCAGAAAACAGAAGACAGCGCCCATGTTACCTCCCTGGGATGGTCAGCGTCATGCGGCAGCACAGATCATCCAGGTCGCTGTCGGTGGCGGCGGGAAGGCGCAGGCGTCCCCCGCATTTGGCACAGGTCAGGTCCACCGCGCCGCGGCGCACCTGCATGGTATATTCGTGGCTGCCGCAGGCGCAGGTGATACCGCCCCGGGCGGCGATATCCTTCAGCTCGGACAGCACCTCATACATGATGACGTTGTCGGTGAAGGCCTCATCGGGGGACGCTTTTTCCTTGGCCACCCGCAGGGCCAGACCTTCCATGGCCTTTCGCACCTGGGTCTCCTCACCGATGTAGCAGCATAGCTCCTGCTTTGCCGGACAGGCCAGGCCGATGCCCCGGCCGTGCAGCAGCGCACCGGCGTCGCACTCCGCCTGGTGGTGCCCACCGCATACGCCGCAGGGCACCTGAAGCCGGAAGCGCAGGCCGTCCGTCTCGGCGGTCAGAGCTTCTTTGCCGCATTCACATTCCATCCGCGCCGCGGCGGCGTTCAGGGCGAAAACGCTGCGGCTGTGCAGCACGGCCTTGCCGCAGGCCGGACAGATATATCCAAAGCTACGCATTTCTTCCATGACATACGCTCCTTTGTCAACCAAAAGTCACAACAAGTTCCTGTATTATATACCATTTATTCGCTGTTTTCCAGTATTGCGGGAAAAAGAGTTTTACATTATAATGGCGCCGTTATCCCACGCTTCAAAGGATGTGATACCGTGCAGAACAGGAGCTTTGCCGCGGCGGTGAAGGCGGCGTTTCCCCATACCATCCCCATTATGACCGGCTATCTGGCCATAGGCATGGCCTACGGCGTGCTGATGGCCTCCAAGGGTTACGGCTTTCTGTGGGCGGGCTTTGTCAGTGCCTTTGCCTTCTGCGGCAGTATGCAGTATGTGGCGATCACGCTGCTGACCACGGCCTTTGATCCCCTGCAGGCCTTTGTGCTGAGTCTGATGGTCAACGCACGGCACCTGTTTTTCTCGCTGGCGCTGCTGCCCAAGTATCGGGGACTGGGCAGGCTGCGGTATTTTATGATCTATACCCTCAGTGACGAGAACTTTTCCCTCTCCTCCTCGGTGGAGCCGCCGGAGGACACGGACCCCACGCTGTTCTACTTTGCCATGAGCTTCCTGACCTGGCTGTACTGGGTGGCGTTCTCCATGCTGGGTGGCCTGCTGGGCGGGCTGATCACCTTTGACATCACCGGCATCGACTTTGCCCTGACGGCGCTGTTCGTGGTGCTGTTCATCGAGCAGGTCGTCAAGAAAGAGAACCGTGCCCCCGGCGCTGCCGGTCTGGTGTGCGCTGTGGCGGGTCTGGCCGTTTTCGGCGCGGACAACATGGTCATCCCGGCCATGGTGCTGACCCTGGCGGTCCTGCTGCTGGGAAGGAGGAAGCTATGCGCCTAGACACGATACATTCCCTGATCATCGTGGCGATGGTGGCGCTGGCCACCCAGATCACCCGATGGACGCCGTTCCTGCTGTTCTCTGGGGACAAGAAGCTGCCGAAGGTGGTGGAGGACCTGGGCAGGCTGCTGCCGCCGGCCATGATGGGCCTGCTGGTGGTGTATAGCCTGCGCAGCACCGACCTTCTGGGCGGCAGCCACGGTATTCCGGAGGCCATCGCCGTGGCGGTGACAGCCGGGCTGCACCTGTGGCGGCGGAACACGCTGCTGTCCATCCTGGCGGGCACCGCCTGCTATATGCTGCTGGTGCAGCTGGTGTTTTGAAGATCTGTGAAAGCGCCGTCCCGTGGGACGGCGCTTTCATATTTTTCCGTAAATGGTGCACACTACGGCCAATGCTATGTTTGCGAGGTGCGTATCATGGACGTAAAACGCTTGAGCCGGCAGACCTGCCGGTTTTTGCAGCCGCCGGGAGTGGTCAGCTTTGCGGCGGTGGCGGGAAAGCTGGAGGGCGAGGGGCCGCTGGGCGGCTGCTTCGACGCTGTGGGGACGGATGCCTTCTGTGGGAAAAAGACCTGGGAACAGGGCGAGGCACAGATGCAGGCGGATGCCCTGCGTCTGGCCCTGCAAAAGGGCGGGTTGGCGGCGGAGGACGTGGACTGCGCCTTCGCCGGGGATCTGCTGAACCAGAACATTGGGGCCACATTTGCCCTGCGGGATTTTAATATTCCCTTCTATGGGGTATATGGGGCCTGCTCTACTATGGGGGAGACACTGTCGCTGGCCGCTATGGCCGTGGCCTCCGGCGCGGTCCGTATGGCGGCGGCACAGACCTCCTCCCACTTCTGCACGGCGGAGAGGCAGTATCGGATGCCTCTGCCCTACGGCAGCCAGCGTTCTCCTACTGCCCAGTGGACGGCCACGGCGGCGGGGTGCTGCATTCTGGGGGCCCAGGCGGAGGGACCGTATATCACCCATGTGACCCGGGGACGCATCGTGGATCTGGGTGTGACGGACATGACCAACATGGGCGCGGCCATGGCACCGGCGGCCTTCGACACCCTGCAGGCAGTGTTCCGGGACACCGGCACCGTACCCGGGGACTATGACCTGATCCTCACCGGCGACCTGGGCGATGTGGGCAGCCGCATCGTGCTGGAGCTGTTCGCCCGGGAAGGCGTGGCGCTGGAGAATTACACCGACTGCGGACTGGTGCTCTATGACCGGAAGAGACAGGATATGCACGCCGGCGGCAGCGGATGCGGCTGCTCTGCGGCGGTGCTCTGCGGCTATCTGCTGCCGGAGATGCGCCGGGGCCGGTGGCGGCGGGTGCTGTTCGCCCCCACCGGGGCGCTGCTGAGCCCCACCAGTTCATTTCAAGGGGAGAGCATACCGGGCATCTGCCACGCGGTGGTGCTGGACCGGACGAAGGAGGATGCGTGATGGAGTATTTCAATGCCTTTCTCTGCGGCGGGCTGCTGTGCGCCGTGGGCCAGATCATTCTGGACAAGACAAGCCTGACCCCGGCCCGTATTCTGACGGGCTATGTGGTGGCAGGTGTGCTGCTGCAGGCTGTGGGTGTATATCAGTATATCGTGGACTGGGGCGGCGCCGGGGCCACCGTGCCGCTGACGGGCTTTGGCTACTCCCTGGCGAAGGGCGTGGCCAAGGCTGTGGCGGAGGAGGGCCTGCTGGGTGTGCTCACCGGCGGGATCGCCGCGGCGGTGGTGTTTTCCTTGTTGGCGGCGCTGCTGGTGCGGGCCAAAGAAAAACGTTGACAAATACCCGGTGGGGGTATATAATGCGACCGTGATCAAAAATACCCCCAGGAGGTATACGACTGTGGAAAATACTTGTTGCTGCTGCCAGGGAAAGACCAAGCACCGCACGCCAGAGGAGCAGAAGAAGCTCCTGAACCGCCTGTGCCGCATTGAGGGGCAGGTGCGGGGCCTGCAGGAGATGCTGCAGAAGGACGCCTACTGTCCCGACATTCTGATACAGGTATCCGCCGTGGGCGCGGCACTGAACAGCTTTAGTAAAGAGCTGCTGGCTACCCACATCCGCACCTGCGTGGCGGACGGTATCCGACAGGGGGACGACGAGGTCATCGACGAGCTGGTGACCACGCTGCAAAAGCTGATGAAATAAGGAGATGGCAGTATGACAGAGAAATTCGTCATCACCGGCATGACCTGCGCCGCCTGCGCCGCCCATGTGGAAAGAGCCGCGGCTTCGGTGCCCGGCGTACACAGCGCGTCGGTAAATCTGATGCTGGGCTCCCTGGTGTGCGACGGGGACGAAAATGTGGATCCCGCCGCCATTGTGGCCGCCGTGACGGCGGCGGGCTACGGCGCCGTGCCGGAGAGCGAGGCCCGGCGGGACCTGCACGCGGAGCAGGACGCGGCGGTAAAGGCCATGGGCCGCCGGCTGCTGTGGTCGGTGGTGTGTCTGGTGCCGCTGTTTTACCTGAGCATGGGGCACATGATGGGGCTGCCGGTGCCCATGTTCATGCACACGCGGCCCCTGCTGTCGGCCTTTGTGCTGCTGGTGCTGACGGTGCCCATACTGATTTTGAACCGCAGTTATTTCACCGTGGGATTTTCCCGGCTGTTCAAGGGTGCGCCCAATATGGACTCGCTGGTGGCGCTGGGCGCGGCGGCGGGGCTGGTGTACAGCCTGATCGAGATGGGCCTGCTGGCGGCGGGAAAGGTCACGGGTATGCCGGACCTGTACTTCGAGTCGGCGGGCATGATATTGGCGCTGGTGACGGTAGGTAAGTACCTGGAGGAGCGCTCCAAGGGCAAGACGACCGGCGCTATCACCGCGCTGCTGGCGCTGGCACCGGAGTCCGCCGTGGTGCGCCGGGACGGCAAAGAAGTCACCGTCCCCACCGAGGACATCAAGGCCGGCGAGACGGTCATCGTCCGGCAGGGGGGGCGTATCCCCGTGGACGGCACCGTGACGGCGGGCAGCGGCACCGTGGACGAGTCCGCCCTTACCGGCGAGAGTATGCCGGTGGAGAAGACTGTGGGCGGCAAGGCGGTGTCCGCCACCATCCTCACCGGCGGCTATCTGGAGCTGACGGCGGACCGGGTAGGTGCGGATACCACTCTGTCCCAGATCATTCAGCTGATGGAGCAGGCCGCCAGCGGCAAGGCACCTATCAGCCGTCTGGCGGATAAGATCAGTGCCGTGTTTGTGCCGGTGGTCATTTCCATCGCGCTGCTGGCGGCTATCCTGTGGGCTGCGGTGGGCGGCATGGGCGTGCGCTTCTGCCTGTCCATCGCCATCGCCGTGTTGGTGATCTCCTGCCCCTGCGCTCTGGGCCTGGCCACGCCGGTGGCCATCACTGTGGCTACGGGCAAGGCGGCGGAGCAGGGTATTCTGGTAAAGTCCGCTGCCAGCCTGGAACTGATGGGCCGGGTGGATACGGTGGTGCTGGACAAGACCGGTACCGTCACCGAGGGTAAGCCCCGGGTGACGGATCTGCTGTGCGCCGGCGGCATGACCGAGGATACGCTGCTGTCCGCCGCCGCGTCGCTGGAAAAGCCTTCCGAGCACCCGCTGGCCGGGGCCATTGTGGCCGAGGCGGAAAAGCGCGGTTTGGTCCTGCGGCCGGTGTCCGGGTTTGCCGCTGTGGCCGGCGGAGGCGTCACCGCCCGGGCGGAAGGTACATTACTGCTGGCGGGAAATGAGGCATTTATGGAGACGTCCGGCGTGGCCGTCAGCGAGGAGATGAAATCCGGTGCGGCCAGACTGGCGGAGGACGGTAAAACGCCGCTGTTTATCGCCGCAGGTACATCGCTGCTGGGGGTCATCGCTGTGGCGGACGTGGTCAAGGCGGACAGCGCCGCCGCCATTGCCGCCCTGCGGGAGATGGGCTGCGACGTGGTGCTGCTCACCGGCGACAACCAGCGCACGGCGGACGCCATTGCCCGGCAGGTGGGTGTCAGCCGGGTCATCGCCCAGGTGCTGCCCCAGGACAAGGCCCGGGTGGTGCAGGAATTGCAGGCCGAGGGCAAGAAGGCAGCCATGGTGGGCGACGGCATCAACGACGCCCCTGCACTGGTGACGGCGGATGTGGGCCTGGCCATCGGCGCAGGCACAGATGTGGCTATCGAGTCGGCGGACATCGTGCTGATGAAGAGCAGCCTTATGGATATCGCCGACGCGGCGGCCCTGTCCCGGGCCACCCTGCGGAACATCCGTCAGAACCTGTTTTGGGCGTTCTTCTATAATTCTGTGGGCATCCCGGTGGCGGCGGGTGTGCTGTACCCGGCCTTTGGGATCACCCTGAACCCCATGATCGCCGCCGCGGCCATGAGCCTGAGCAGCGTGTGCGTGGTCAGCAACGCCCTGCGCCTGCGGGGCTGGAGGGGCCGCAAACGGGAGGGAACGCCGACTGCAAAAGAGCCACAGCTGGTGCAAAATATAAATAATAACGAAAGCAGTAAGGAGGATACCGCTATGAAAAAGACAATCACCATCAAGGGCATGATGTGTGCCCACTGCGTCTCCCACGTGGAGAAGGCGCTGACCGCCCTGGGCGTACAGGCGGACGTGGATCTGGCGTCCGGGACCGCCGTCGTCACCGGCAACGTCAGTGACGAGGCGCTGAAGAAGGCTGTCACCGACGCCGGTTACGAGGTCGTGGAGATCAAGTGATGCAAAAAAGAGCACCCCCGCAAGGGGGTGCTCTTTTTTATGCGCTTTTACGCGGCACCGTCAGTCTCGGTTTCCTCGACAACGGGAGCGGTCTGCGCGGCGGTGCGGGTGACGCTGTCGGCGGTGAGGATGGTGCCCTCGCCGTCGGCGAAGCGGATGGTGACACGGTCGCCGGTGTTGTAGATGACCGCCTCCGGCTGCTGCGCGGCGGAGATGACGTAGTAGTGCTCGTCACCGGTAAGGTGCAGGTAGTAGAGGGTATTGCCGTCCACCACGGCGGAGCGGATATCCTCCAGCACACCGATGACTTCGTTCTGGCCCGTCAGGGGCAGGTCGGCGTCATCGGCGGATACCAGACCCTTCTCCGCCAGGATGCGGCGGTAGTTGGCCTCACACTGGGCCACCGTGTCGCCGGTGGCCACGATCTGGTACTGGCTGACGTTGACCATGGCGTACATCTTCACCAGCTCGGCGGCGTCCTTCAGCGCCATGAAATACGTGGGCTGGTCGGAGATATTCAGCAGCAGGGGGAAGGTGGCCGTGTACTTCATCTGCTGTACCTGACCCTGGGCGCTGTCCATGGCGGAGTACTCCTTGGCGCCGGCCACCAGATAGAACCGCGTCTCCTTGGTGCGCTGGTTGGAGAGAATGAAGCCGATGTTGGACTCGTCGGACACCACGGAGGTGACTCCGGTGTACATATACACGTCGTCACCGATGGCGATGTAGTTGTAGCCCTCGGTGGTGACGGTCACGTCCCGCTGGCCGAACAGGGAGTTGATAAAGCCGTTGACATACGCGCCGTGGTAGTCGTACTGCTGCATGATCAGCTCGGCGGTGTAGACGTGATCCACCCAGTTGGGCACGTCGCCGGTCTTGTAGTAGGCGCTCTCGCCGGTGACGGCGTTCACCAGCACCGCACCGATGATATCACGGCCGCCGAACAGACCGATGGTGTGGCTGACACGGGGGCAGACCCACCAGGGGTCGCCGCTTTCGTCGATCTCAAAGGCCGGCTCGTCGAACATATAGGTGGGGTAGTGGAAGCGCAGATGGCGGTACAGATTGCGGCTGAAGTGCTCGGCGGTGGTGTAGTGGATGCCCTCGTCCAGACGGATGACCTCCACGTTCTGGGTCACCATGTCGATAAGCAGATAGGCGGGCAGGCCGTCGGCGCGGTTGTTCAGCCACTTGATGATATCGCCGTAGCGCAGGGGCGTGACGCGGACAGGGCGGCCCTGGTAGTTGATCTGGGTATAGTCGTCGGCCACCTCGAACTGGGAGACCATGTCCGCCAGCTCACCCAGCTTGCGGTTGCCCAGCTTTGTGGCGGAGTTGGCATCCAGCATGGGGATCTGGTCATAGCTGATCTCCTCCACTTCGGCGGCAAAGTCGCCGTCGGTAACGGTCAGCAGGTCGCGGTAGTCCCCGGCGCGGAACAGCTGCCAGCCGATCACCGCGCCCACCAGTGCCGTGGCGATCAGCGCGGCGGCCGCGATGAGGGGCACGGTGCACTGCTTTTTCAAAAAGGTGAAGTAGCCCTTGGCACCGGTGCCCTGAAAACCGGAGGTCAGTATGGCGCAACCACCGTACACGGCGCACACCAGCAGCACAAAGACGTAGAAATCCTCGCTCTTGAGACTGATAGGCGGCAGAACGATATAGAAATACACCGCGGCGAACACCAATGTGACGGCGATGTTCAGCAGCGTGCGGCCCAGGGGCGTGCCCACGGCTTTGCGTTCCTTTTTCGGGCGGGGCTGGCGGCCGAAGCCCTGAAAGTTGGGGTCGTTCCAATTTGTATTCTTCATAGACGGTTCCTTTCTCTGTTGATATGCCTGTTGGTGCTATTATAACCGATGCAGCTTCGTTTGTATAGCAACTTCAGGTTGCAAACGGCAAAATTGCCGCAGAGAGATGC
>OIBC01000373.1_pt1 | contig 18005 bp, 18 predicted proteins | sample 1580901 | NCBI WGS metagenome assembly OIBC01 (sample SAMEA3882539, study PRJEB24775) | human gut metagenome | biome: human-associated habitat; feature: intestine environment; material: feces | place: Netherlands | collected 2009/2010 | reverse complement strand
ATCTTCTCCATCAGCTCCGTGACAGCGTCTTTTGCCGCCCGGCTCTCAGTCTCCTGCAAAATATTTCCTCACATGGCGGAATTCGTTTAACGTATTAATGCCCGGGTCAACTTCAAATATCAAATCACCGCCGCGGCCACCATCGCCACCATCCGGTCCACCGTTAGCAACGTATTTTTCACGGCGGAAACTAACATGACCGTCACCGCCTTTTCCGGATCTGATATAAATTTTTGCACTGTCGGCAAACATAAATACCTCCTTCTGATCTGAAAAAAGCTCCATACAATCCGTATGGAGCTTCTTTATAATTATTCGTTAATTGTTCTCGGGTAAACAGAAACCTGCTTTTTGTCTCTGCCCTTTCTCTCAAAGCGGAGAACGCCATCAACTAAAGCAAACAGAGTATCATCTCCACCGATACCAACGTTTGTACCAGGGTGAATCTTTGTACCACGCTGTCTGTAAAGAATATTACCAGCTTTTACGAATTGTCCGTCTGCTCTCTTAGCGCCTAATCTCTTAGACTCAGAGTCACGTCCGTTCTTTGTAGAACCAACTCCCTTTTTATGAGCAAAAAACTGAAGGTTCATATTCAACATGTCTTACACCTCCTTGAAGTCTAGAATGATGTACTCATTCCCATAGTCTCTTTGTATTCCTTTTAGTCCCAGAATCATGGAATCCATAAGCAGTGCAACATCACCTGTCGCCGGCTTGTCAAGTCTGTAGTCAATCATACCTGTCTCTTCGTCTGTATCAAGGCTGTACTCAGCATGACACAGCTCTTCAGCGGAATTGATGAAGTTAATCACCAGCGCTGAAACCCCGGCACAGATTATATCATAACCGGAATCTGCAAAACCTGCATGTCCCTTTGACTTAAAGCCTATCTTATGTCCTTTTGAATTCTGATAAACGGTTATAGCTATCATTATCCGTTAATTTTTTCAATCTTAACCTGTGTGAAAGCCTGTCTGTGTCCGTTCTTTTTGTGATATCCGGTTTTTCTCTTGTACTTGTAAACGATAACCTTTTTAGCTCTGCCTTCTTTAACTACAGAAGCCTCAACTGTTGCACCTGCAACTGTTGGATCTCCAACCTTGAGATCATCTCCGCCTACAACTAAAACCTGATCAAAAGTAACCTTCTCACCAGCTTCAACGCCAAGCTTTTCAATGGTAATGATATCGCCTTCAGATACTTTGTACTGCTTACCACCTGTTGCTATAATTGCGTACATATGGCACCTCCTATTTATCATTACTCGCCAGTTACGGTGCTGCGAAAGTCGCAAACTTATACCTCACTGTGCGGCATACTCCAGTATATTAGCATAGAGCTATCTATTCGTCAAGTGTTTTTTCTAAAATTTGTTTAAGAGATTTGTGGACTTTTTTTCTGGTCAGCTCCACCAGTCCAAGCTTCGTGATATCCACAAAGGTACAGACTGTATTATCGTCCTTTATATACCGTTTGAGCGCTTCAATAAGCGTATCCTTTGACGCCTCAGACTTCATATTGATAAAATCAATTATTATCATGCCGGAGATATTTCTGAGCCTAAGCTGCCTGGCTATCTCCTTTGCGGCCTCCATATTGGTCTTTAATATGCTATTGCTCCCCGACGATATATTCTTTGCACTGTTTACATCTATAAAGGTAAGTGTCTCAAGCTGTTCTATTATGATGTTGCCACCACAGTCCAGCCATACCCTGCGCGAGGTCAGATTATCAATCAGCCCTCTTATGCCATAGAGTGTTGACAGACTGATAGCTGAATCGTCATATCTCATTATCTTTTCAGGAGCATGGTCATATATGCCGTACTCTGTAAGAAGACTGTCATATATGTCATCGCAGTCAGTCTTTATCCACTCCACCGTGGCAAAATCAATTGTCTTCATTAAAAGCAGATAATCGCTCATCCCATGATATACGCATGAATAGAGCGCCTGATGCGGTGCCTTTTTTATTATCTGATTGTATTTCTGTGCTACAGAATACGCATCTTGCGAAACAACTTTATCCTCCACATTTTTGGCATTGGTTCTGACTATGATGCCATAGCCATCTTTTTCGTGATCTGCACAACTTAAAAGCACAGCCTTACGTAAAAGAGCCGCCCTTTCCTTATCCAGCTTCGATGAAACACCTATCTGTATATCAAAATTGGTGAGAATCACATTGCTTCCGAATATAGAAAGCTTTGTTGTGACCACAGGATCCTTTGTCTTTAGCGCATCCTTTATGACCTGCACAAGTATCTCATCGCCCTCACACAATCCTTCTTTTTTTGATTTTTTGTTTGTGTATACAGGATTTTTTGCATCATTTAGCGACAGATAACAGCTTTTATTCTGCGCAATGGTCACAAATGCCGCATTTATGCCCGGCAGTATCTTGTTCACCCTTGCCGCGTATATATTGTTTATTATCGTATCCTTCTCGGGAAGGAGCTGGAAATCCTTATAATTTCCGTTTTCATCCATCAGTGCATACACTGTGTATGTATTATTATTTTTTACTGTTTTAGTCAGAATAATTCTGTTCATTATGAGATTTCTTCTCCCATGTCAAGCAGACAAATGAGTGTTCCATCGTCTTTTCTTGCATACACTTCCTGCCTGTGGATTTGTATGGCAAGCGGATTGTAATCAAGTCCACACTTTTCGTATATGGCCTGAAGCACAAACTCAGGCTTTATATTGTCAATGCTTCCTGTTGATACCTGCATGAAAAACTCAGGCTTTTTGTTATTTTCCATGACTGTAAGCTTGTATACAAGAGGCTTTATATCTACCTCTCTCTCACTCTTTTTAGTCTTTTTCATCACAACAAAGGATGGCGCGTCAAAAAAGTGCTTATCTATCGCTTCCTTCCACTCCTCTATGGTGTATGGGCTCTCATAGCCCTCCTTGAAGCTAAGTACATAGTCTGCAGCCGCAACAAGCGACATAGCCTTCTTTGCATCATCCGGCAGAAGCACATAGCCTGTCACCTCTACTCCGTCCACCATCTGGGCATTTAAAGCTTGTATGCTTTTTTCTGTAGATTCTGTTGTATTTACATCTATGTCAAAGTACTCACCATCACTTGTGATGCCCACTCCAAGCGGAGCCGCAAACGACATTATCTGGTGAGCAGAATACCCCTCTGAATAGCGGATATCAATATCTGCCCTTCTGACCGCCTTCTGGAAGTATCTCATCATATCGAGATGTCCTATAAACTTCATGCAGCCCCATTTTTTAAACTTCACTCTAATTTTCATAGCAGACACCTCCTCCATAGCTCTTTGCACCGCAGGCAGAACACCTCATGCGGCAGTTAGGAGTGACTGTCTCCTTATGGGCTGTCTCCCACTCTCTTATCATAAACTGCTTTGTCACACCTATATCGATAAAATCCCATGGGAATACTTCATCTAAAGGCCTTTCTCTCATCGTGTAGAAATCCGGATCCAGTCCGCATTCCTTTATCGAATCAATCCATCTGTCATAGTCAAAATACTCTGTCCAGGCATCATAATATCCGCCCTTTTCGTATACCTTTACTATCGCATCGCAAAGCCTTCTGTCGCCTCTTGCAAGTATGCCCTCTATCACAGTGACATATGCCTCATGCCAGTTGTATCTGATGCTCTTTCTGTTGAGCTGCTCCTTTACATGGTCATTTACTATTTTGGCTCTGCCCAGATACTCAGATGGCTCATACATTCTCGCCCACTGGAATGGTGTAAAAGGCTTTGGCACAAAAAATGATGTACTTATCGTAATCTGGCATTTTCCGGCTCTCTTTTCCTTTGGAACGGTATCATAGTACAATGCCGCCACATCGTTTGCAAGCTCAGGAATGCCCCTCATATCTTCCTCTGTCTCTGTAGGCAGACCGAGCATGAAATAAAACTTCACCTTGTTCCAGCCGCCCTCAAATGCCTGTTTTGAGCCGTTCATGATATCATCCACGGTAAGGCCCTTATTAATGACATTTCTAAGGCGCTGTGTACCGGCCTCAGGTGCAAAGGTCAGACTGCTTTTTTTCACATCCTGAACCTTCTGCATGATATCGAGCGAAAACGCATCAATTCTAAGTGAAGGCAGGGAGATATTTATCTTCTTTTCCTTGCAGATATCAAGCAAAAATGTGATGAGTTCGTCAAGCTCCTTGTAGTCGGATGAGCTTAAGGAGCTTAAAGAAATCTCATCGTGTCCTGTATTTTTGATAAGAGCCGCTGCAACGTCCTTTAAGTGGTCAACCTTTTTCTCACGGTTTGGGCGGTAAATCATACCGGCCTGACAGAAACGACAGCCTCTTATACATCCACGCTGTATTTCAAGCACCATTCTATCCTGCGTAGCCTTGATAAAAGGCACAACCGGTGCCTCGGGGTAGGTTGAGTTAGTCAAATCTACCTGCACCTGTTTTTTTATCTTTACAGGAATATCATCATACTTAGGCTTCATACAGCAGATTGTTCCATCCTCATTGTACTCCACCTCATACAAAGCAGGTACATAAAGCCCCTCAATCTTTGCAGCCTCATGTAAAAACTCTTCCCTTGAAAGACCATCAGCCTTTGCCTTCTTATAAAGCTCAAAGAGATTGCCGTACTGTGTCTCGCCCTCTCCGATATAAAATATATCAAAGAAGTCTGCAATCGGCTCCGGATTGTAGGTACAAGGACCGCCTGCAATCACAATAGGACAGCCATCCTCTCTGTCCCTTGAACGAAGCGGAATCTGTGCGAGGTCAAGTATCTGCAAAATATTTGTGTAGCACATCTCGTACTGCAGCGTCATGGCTACAAAGTCAAAGTCCTTTATAGGCTCCTGAGACTCAAGTCCGAAAAGCGGTATATTCTCCTGCTTCATGATTTCATACAGATCAGGCCACGGAGAATAAACTCTCTCGCACCACACGTCATCCATGCGGTTGAACATATCATATAATATCTGGATTCCCAGATGTGACATACCAATCTCATAAACATCAGGAAAACACATCGAAAAACGTATATTTACCTGCGATGTGTCTTTCATTACTGAGTTGAACTCATTCCCGATATATCTAGCCGGTTTGTCTACCTTCATAAGTATCTCATCACTTAAAGCTAGTTTTCTCATATAATTTCCTCTAAATAATTATTGTGTTTTAAGGCTATCGCTGTGCCAGCTCCCCTGCTATCTCTGCCCATGTGATATTTTTCTGAGCCATAAGAATCATGCAGTGGTACATAAAGTCCGATATCTCAAACTTCAAATCATCACTGTCCGGATTTTTGGCTGCCAGAATAATCTCAGTGCACTCGTGTCCGAGCTTTTTTAATATCTCATCTATGCCCTTTTCCATGACAGCATTGGTGTACGAGTCCTCCTTTGGATTCTTCATACGGTCAACTATCACCGCATAGACTGATTCAAGCACTGTAAGTGGATTCTTCTCCACATACTCCTTTTTCACGATATTATTGAAAAAGCATGTTCTGTTACCTGTGTGACATGCAGCTCCCACCTGCGAAACCTTCGCAAGGATAGTATCATAATCACAGTCCGCTGTCAAAGACTTTACGTACTGTAAATGCCCTGATGTAAGTCCCTTGGTCCAAAGCTCATTGCGGCTTCTGCTCCAGTAGGTCATGCGGCCGCTGTTTATCGTGACATTGAAGGCCTCCTCATTCATATAGGCAAGCATGAGCACCTGCTCATTGCGGTAATCCTGCACTATGACAGGCACCATGCCGTCAGAATTAAGCTTTAAATCAGACCATTTTAAGTCGGGAGTAAAATTGTCAACAAGTATTCCTCCGTCAGAAAGCTTTGTCTTTAACGCCATGATATCATTTTCAGGATCATTGATAAACTCTCCTGCAATACCTCTTAGTGTTTCACGCTTCATGACATCAATTATTTTATCCATGTCAAACTGCGGCATATAGACCACATACGGTGTGGATGTGAGATTCTCAAGCGCATCTATTATATCTATATTCAAGACCAAAAGCTCATGAAAGGTATCCTCTATCTCCTCCTGATGCTTGAAAATATAGTCTACATTGCTGATTGACAAAAGAATTTTATCCTTGCCAAACTTCTCGCTTGCCACATTTGCAAGCTCAAGGCTTGAATCCTTTGTGGCATTGAAGATGACCTGTAAACATCCTGCATACAGCAGCTTTTTCACGTCCTCTATGCGGTTGATATTGCCTCCTGCGCACACCTTTATATCGATATTTCTGTTTATATTTTCTATCGTATGTATGTTTTTCTCATGCTCATCATCATCAGTTGAAAGATCAAAAATAATAATCTTGTCTATGCCACTGTCATTGTAGAGCTGACACAGATTGTAGACGTCGCCCATAACTGTCATATCAGACGCTGATTTCACGGCCTGGCCGTTTTTTAAATACAGTGTAGCAACGATGTTCTTAAAACCAGTCAAATTACAAACTTCCTTTCGTGGACATCACGTCCTTTATTCTGCTATCATAGGTGCAGGCATCGTCAAGCGCCTTGGCAAATGCCTTAAACATAGCTTCTATCATATGATGATTATTTCCCGGTGTCAAAACCTTTATATGCAGGTTCATCGCAGCAGAGTAAGAAACGGCATAGAAAAACTCTCTCACCATCTCTGTATCCATATCTCCGACTCTCTCGCAGGTAAACTCACCGTCAAACTGCAGGTACGGTCTGCCTGATAAGTCAATGGCACATAGCACCAGCACCTCATCCATCGGTAAAATAAAGCTTCCAAATCTCTTTATGCCCTTTTTGTCTCCGACAGCCTGTGCTATAGCATTACCAAGCACTATGCCGCAGTCCTCTATAGTATGATGACAGTCCACATTTAAGTCACCGTCGCATGTCATATCGAGGTCAAAAAAACCATGCTTTGAAAAGCCCTCCAGCATATGGTTAAAGAAGCCTATGCCTGTGTCTATATTTGATTTTCCGGTTCCGTCTATATTTAAACCAACCGAAATATCAGTCTCTTTTGTTTTTCTGCTAAGCTTAGCGCATCTATCTGCCATTTCTTACTCCTTTGACTAATCCTCAAATCTAACCTTGATTGAATTTGCATGTGCCGTAAGCTTCTCACACTCTGCAAACTGCTCAATATCTGTATGTATTCTCTCAAGTGCTTCTCTTGAATATGAGATGATGCTTGACTTTTTGATAAAGTCATCTACAGATAAGGCTGAGAAGAATTTTGCTGTTCCGTTTGTAGGCAGAACATGGTTTGGTCCTGCAAAATAGTCTCCTAAAGGCTCTGATGAGTACTCTCCGATAAAGATTGCTCCTGCATTTTTGATTTTTGTCATGACTGAGAAAGGATCTCTTGTGACAATCTCCATATGCTCTGAAGCGATATCGTTTACTGCATCAATTGCCTCATCCATATCCTCTGCAACAAGTATATATCCGTAGTTTTCAAGAGATTTCTCAATGATTTCTTTTCTTGAGAGGACCTCAACAAACTTATCAACTTCCTCCGATACTTTCTTTGCAAGCTCCTCACTTGTTGTGATCAAGATAGCTGATGCCATCTCATCATGCTCGGCCTGTGAAAGTAAATCTGCTGCCACATAGCGTGGATTTGCAGTCTCATCTGCAAGCACCAGAATCTCGCTAGGTCCTGCGATTGAATCTATGCTGACATATCCAAACACAGCCTTTTTGGCAAGGGCAACAAAGATATTTCCCGGTCCAACAATCTTGTCTACCTTTGGCACACTCTCTGTACCAAATGCCATTGCAGCGATAGCCTGTGCACCGCCTACCTTGTAGATTTCATCTACTCCGGCCTCGTTTGCGGCTACAAGTGTGGAAGGATATACCTTGCCGTCAGCTCCACATGGTGTACACATAACAATCTTTTCAACGCCTGCTACCTTTGCAGGCAGCACGTTCATCAGCACAGATGAAGGATAGACAGCCTTGCCGCCCGGCACATATACTCCTGCCTTTGCTATAGGTGTGACCTTCTGTCCTAAAATGATGCCGTCCTCTGTTGTAAACCATGAGTTCTGCAGCTGCTTCTCGTGATATTTTCTGATATTTACAAGAGCTTTTTTTATAACGGCAAGAAGCTTCTCATCAACCAGCTCATATGCTTCCTTTATTTCTTCCTCTGTGACACGGATATTTGATGCATCCACATCCGCTTTATCAAATTTCTTTGTGTATTCAAAAACAGCCTTGTCACGTTTTTCCTTTACATTGTTTATAATCTCATTTACCGTGCTCTCATACTCTGTATAGTTGTTAGGGCTTCTCTTAAGCAGGCTCTCCAATATGTTTTTCTGTGAATCCTTTGTAAGTTTTAAAATTCTCATTACAGCCTCCGTCTAAAATCATGTATTGATATAAATTATACGCTATTTGATAACAGTCTTCAAATCACTTATGAGCTTTGTGATACGCTCATTGTCCATCTTCATGCTGACCTGGTTTACCACAACCCTCGCAGACAACGGACAGACCTCCTCAAGCACGGTAAGTCCGTTCTCCTTAAGTGTAGTTCCGGTCTCTACTATATCACAAATCACCTCTGAAAGTCCAACAATCGGAGCAAGCTCTATTGAGCCGTTTAGCTTTATAATCTCTACCGTCTGATGCTTTTTATTGTAGAAATAATCCTTTGCGATATGAGGATACTTGGTGGCAACTCTTATCTGCTCATGATGCTGCAAAAGCTCCCTTGCGCTCTCCGGTCCGCATATGCACATGCGGCATTTTCCAAAGCCTAAATCAAGCACCTCGTATATATTTCTGCCCTCCTCGAGGATGGTATCCTTTCCTACCACACCGATATCGGCAGCGCCATACTCCACGTATGTAGGCACATCAGGTCCCTTTGCCAGGAAAAATCTAAGCTTAAGCTCCTCATTTACGAAAATCAGCTTTCTGGTATCCGGATCCTTCATCTCCTCACAGGTGATGCCTATCTGCTCAAAAAGCTGCAGGGTCTTCTTTGCAAGTCTGCCCTTTCCCAGGGCAAAGGTTAAATATCTGTCATCACTCATCTTTTATTCCTCTATAAACTCTACTCTGTTTATACGGTTGTCTACCGCATATGAAGCATAGTCCTCTTTCGTTTTATTTTTATCCTTAAGCACCATCTGTGTATTTACTCCATCTCTTCGAAGCTCCATGGAGCGCTTGATTGCCGCATGGTATGCAGCCTCCTCAAATACTATAAGTGATGAATTCTCAATGACAGGCACATCAATATCCTGACGGCTTAATGCTGCCATGAGCTGATCCACAACAATTGCAAAGCCGATTGCAGCAGCGTCCTTTCCAAAGTGTGAAAGCAGCTTGTCATAACGGCCTCCCTTTACAATAGGCTCTCCTGTACCATATGTGTAGCCCTGGAAAATAATACCTGTGTAATATGTGTAGTCACTGATAAGTCCAAGCTCATACGAAATATATTTCTCGATGCCGTATGCCTTTAAATATTCTCTAAGCTTAAGCAGAGTATCAATAGATGATAATATCTCATCATAGCCCTTCGCAAGCTTTAAAGCCTCCATAAGCTGCTCATCCTGTAAATCGAAATTATCTAATAGTCCAAACAGCTTCCTTAGCTTGTCGTTCATTGAAAGACTGTCAACAAACTCCTCCACACCGAAGAAATTCTTATTTGCTATGAGCTCTCTTAGGTCTTCCTCCTGCTCGCCTGACAGCCCTGCTGCCTTTGTGAGACCGTAAAAGAACTGCGAATGTCCGACGGAAATCTGGAAATTCTTAAGTCCGCTCTCAAGCATCGACTCAACTGTCATCGAAAGTATCTCGGCATCTGCAGAGATAGAGCCGTCACCTATCAGCTCTGCACCGCACTGTGTGCTTTCCTTGAGCCTGCCCTGATAATCCGATGAATTGATAAAAGTATTGCCAAGATAACACAGCTTGACAGGCATATCGTCCTCTATATAGTACTTAGCCGCACTTCTTGCAATAGAAGGTGTGAAATCAGGACGAAGGACAAGCGTATTGCCCTCCTTGTCAAAAAACTTGTATAAATCCTTTGAAGGGGTTGTTCCGACATCGCTTCCAAAAATATTAAAAAACTCAAACGTAGGTGTCATGATATCATGATATCCGTATTTTAAAAGTGTACGGTGCAGCTTATCCTGCAAATACAGCTTTTTTTTGCATTCTCCGTTATATATGTCTCTTACTCCGTCCGGAGTGTGTAATAATTGATTTTCCATATTGTGTAAAATCTCGCTTTCATGTAGTAAAGTGTTATCGTGGTAATATGCTACCATACGATAGTAATACTGTCAAGCCCTGCAATTTAAGTCAAGCTGAAGTGCGTTCAGATACGGCACAAGTATTCCAGGCACCTCCGGGAGGAAAAATGCCGGCTCAAGCTCCTCATAGCGAAAGCTCTTTCTTCCGCCTTCTGCAGCTCTATCCCAGAATTCTGTCAGCTTTTTAAACGTGAGATAATAGTATTCGTTCCTGTGTGTGTACGATATAAGGATAAATGCAACACCATCCTGTTTTTCAAAGCATCTCATAAACTCTACCTGATGCTCATGTATATTGGCAAGGGGAAACGTGTCGGTATTACATTCTTTTGCATCAAAGCATACCGGGATTCCCTGTACAGCGCCAATATAGTCGACCGTACTCTTCTGCTCGAAATATGCCAGTGTAATGTGTCTGGTTTCCGGCTCCATCTTTATAGGTGTAATCGGAGTGGGAATCTTTTGTATGAGCGCCAGGCCGTTCTCCCTGTATTTTTCATTTGTCTTGTTTATCATGTCCTCTAAGGTCGAGCCTCTTAAGCCTCTTGAATTCCAGGTTGCCATATCGTTTCTATCTTCCTTAATACTGTAAGCTATGCGACATAAAGTAAATAATGACGGGATTAAAGCCCCACCCTGCTCCATATGTCAGGCAAAGCCGCCTCTATGTATCTGCCATCAGGCAAAATCACATGGTGCGCATGCAAAAGCTGGCTGGTCACATGATAATTTTCTTTGTAAAAAGCATTAATCCTTTTATCACCATACTTCATATCACCTATGATCGGATGGCCAATCGATGACAGATGTGCCCTGATCTGATGACTTCTTCCTGTAATGAGATGCACCTCAAGAAGAGTTGCTTTATGGCACGAAGCACTCATCTCAATTGTCTTAAGAGGCCTGTAGGCAGTCTTTATTGGCAGTGATTCATCACTTATGGGCTCCTTGGTTATCTGCACCTTATTTACAGCCTCATCCTTTGTCAGAAAGCCCTCTATGGTCATAGGCTCATCAACCTCTCCTGCAACAAGCGCCATATAATACTTTTCTGCGGTTCTGTCCTTAAGCACCTGTGACAGGTACTGCAGTCCATGAAGCGATTTACCCATCAGAATAAGCCCCGAGGTATTTCTGTCCAGGCGATTGCACACCGATGGCTTAAAGCTCTTATATGTGTCAAAATCAAGCTTTCCCTCTTTTATCAGGTATCCGATAAGCCTTTCGTTTGCAGAAACATCAGTCTCCTTGGACTTCTGCGACAGCATATTGACTGGCTTGTTTGCAGCCAGTATGTCATCATCCTCGTATACCACACCAAGTCCGTCAGGCTTTAGTGCACCAAGTGCCTTGAAATCCTTCATCAGACTGTCCTCATTGACGGAAAACTTAGCAAATGTATCATCTGACAGAAAAATCTTGATTTTGTCGTCAACTGACACAATTTCTGTGCCTGACGCTTTCTTATCATTCAGTTTTATGTTCTTCTTCCTGAGCATCTTGTAAATAAAGCCCATGGATGCGTTTGGAAGTATCTTTTTAAGGTATTTGTCAAGCCTCTGGCCTGCCTCGTTTTTACCAGCTTTAAATTCTTTCATAGTCTTTATTTATCTTTTCTTCTTGTGGACGTTTCTGATTGTTTTCTTTTTGTGCGCTGTGCCTGCGGTGTTACTTCCGCTTGCGTTTTTCCCTCGCTCTGTTGCATTTTTCAAGTTTTTCCTTACACCTGCATTCTTGCCACTGCCATAGCTGCTGTTTGAATTTTTATCAGACTTAGAAGTTTTTTTGTCCCAGCTGCCATCAGTATGCATTTTCCTAGGCTTTATCAGGCACTTTTTGTCAAATCCGATTAAGTCCTCCCTGCCGGCCTTCACAAGTGCCTCATGCACGAGATCATAGTTCTTTGGATTGCGGTACTGTATGAGTGCCCTCTGCATAGCCTTCTCATGTGGGTTAGTTGTGACATACACCGGCTTAAGTGTTGCTGGGTCAAGTCCTGTATAGTACATGCATGTAGAGATGGTAGACGGTGTCGGATAGAAATCCTGCACCTGCTCCGGCATATATCCCAGATCTCGCAGATACTCTGCAAGCTCTATCGCTTCCTTAAGCGTTGAGCCCGGGTGTGAAGACATGAGATAAGGCACAAGATACTGCTCCTTGCCTATCTTTTTGTTCATATCCTTGTATGCCTTCACAAAGCTGTTGTACACCTCTACACTCGGCTTTCCAAGCCTGCTCAAAACAGCATTGGAGATGTGCTCCGGAGCCACCTTAAGCTGTCCGCTGACATGATACTCGCACAGCTCACGAAGAAACGTTTTATCTTTATCATACATCAGATAATCAAACCTGATACCTGAGCGGATAAACACCTTTTTTACCTTTGGCAGTGCACGAAGCTCTCTAAGCAGCTGTATATAGTCGCTGTGGTCAACAATCAGGTTATTGCACGGCTTAGGAAACAGACACTGCTTTGTAGGGCACGCTCCCCTTGTGAGCTGTTTTTTACATGCCGGCTGCCTGAAATTGGCTGTAGGACCTCCAACATCATGGATATAGCCCTTAAAGTCCTTATCCTGCGTGATAAGCTTTGCCTCTTCTATGATTGACTCATGACTTCTCGTCTGGATTATCCTGCCCTGATGGAAGGTCAGTGCACAGAAGTTACAGCCTCCAAAGCAGCCTCTGTTGCTGATAAGAGAAAACTTCACCTCGCTTATCGCAGGCACTCCGCCTGCCTCCTCGTAGCTCGGATGATAAGTCCTCATATAAGGGAGTGCATAGACCTCATCCATCTCCTCCTGCGACAGCGGCTTCTGCGGTGGATTCTGCACCACAAGCGTAGAGTTGTCATATGGCTCTATGAGCCTCTTTGCGCAGAAAGGATCAGTATTGCAGTACTGTATGTAAAAGCTTCTTGCAAACTCCCTCTTGTCCTCTTTTATAACGTCATAGTCAGGAAGCTCAATCGCATCATATATGATATCCCTGTCCTTTGTCTTGAACACGGTACCATCTATAAACGTGATATCCTTTACATCCATACCACTGGCAAGCGCATCCGCTATCTCGATGATGCTTCTTTCTCCCATGCCATATGAAATGAGATCCGCACCGGAATCTAAAAGAATTGAGCGCTTGACTTTATTTGACCAGTAATCATAATGTGCCATGCGCCTAAGGCTCGCCTCGATGCCGCCTATTATGATAGGGATTTTTTTATAAGTATGGCGTATCAGGTTACAGTACACAACTGTCGCATAATCAGGTCTCTTTCCCATCACGCCACCCGGTGTAAATGAATCCTTTGCTCTTCTTTTCTTTGAAACCGAATAATGGTTTACCATGGAGTCCATATTACCTGCCGAAACCAAAAAGCCAAGGCGCGGCACTCCGAGTATGGATATAGACTCATCATCCTTCCAGTCGGGCTGTGAAATGATGCCGACCGTATAGCCATGTGCCTGCAGCAGCCTTGCAATTATAGCATGTCCAAAGGACGGATGATCCACATATGCATCACCGCAGACATACACAAAATCAAGCTGCTCAATGCCCTCATCTATCATATCCTGTTTTGAAATCGGTAAAAAACCATTACTCATATCATACCTCATAATTAAAAATTATTTTATTTGCCGGATTTTATCTGCATAAGCATATCCGTTTCAGTCTGTGTCAAAGCTCTGTAAGTCCCTGTTTTAAGGTCATCAGGCAGCTTAAGCGGTCCCATGGATATTCTCTTTAAATAGATTACCCTTTTCCCAAGCGCCTCAAACATCCGCTTGACCTGATGGAACTTTCCTTCTGTTATCGTAAGCTCAATCTCTGATACGCTGCCGCTTTTTTTAATGACAAGCTCCGCAGGCTTTGTAGGTCTTTCCTCGCCTATATCAATGCCCTCTTTAAACCTGATGATATCATCCAAAGTCACCTCACCATCAATACGTGCGTAGTAAGTCTTTGCCACGTGCTTTGAAGGACTTAATAGCTCGTGCGAAAGTGCTCCATCATTTGTGATAAGTAAAAGCCCCTCCGTGTCTATATCAAGCCTTCCGACAGGAAACAGATCATCATGCACAGCATCCGTGATATAGTCCATGACTGTATCATGCACATTATCACAGGTCGCAGAAACACAGCCTGAGGGCTTATTGAACAGGTAATACTCATACCTTTGATACTTAACTATTCTGCCGTTAACTGATACCTCGTTGGCATCGGTATCTACCTTTGTCTCAGGCTTTGCGGCCACCGTGCCATTTATGGCTATCTGTCCGGTCTTTATAAGCTTTTTTACCTCAGAGCGTGTGCCAAGCCCCATCTCTGATAAAAATTTATCTAATCGAATCATATTGATATTTCTCTCCACATATACTGTCACATGAGTAAAAACAAACTTAAAAAATTACTGTTTATCGCTTTTATACTGCTATTTTGTATTTATTACATATTGTTTCCGGCACAGGTAAGTACGTGCGCTAAAGCAGGCATAATGCTATGGTTCAACCAGATATTTCCGCTTCTGTTTATATTTACGATTTTATCTAACCTTATTATCTCAACAAATGTGCTACAAAACATTCCTCAAAAGCATATCATGCTTTTTACATACATAATAGGCATAATATTTGGATTCCCGATAGGAGCAAAGCTCACAGCAGATTTTTGTTCCAAAGGATACATAGATAAAAATCACAGGGAAATACTGAGTGCACTGGCAAACCATTTCAGCCTTCCCTTTATCATTACCTATGCACTGTCCGAGCAACTTAACATATGCAGCCACTACAGCATTTATCTTGTGTCACTGTATCTGCCATCTGCTATAGGAATGATAGCTATGCTTTCGATTAACAAAAACAGAAGCTTAAAACAAAAAATCCCGGCTCAAGGATTTAAGCTTAACATGCAAATCGTTGATGCCGGAATAATGAAAGGGTTTGAAACCCTTATAAAACTCTGTGGATATATTGTATTGTTCTCTATAGTCTCACGTATCCCACAGACCATTGCCCAAAAGGCTGACTGCAGCATGCCACTGTCGGCAGACATAATAGGTGCCTTTTTTGAAACCACAAACGGTATCGGCATAGTCTGCGGTCTATGCATTCCACGCACCCTGTCAATAGTGCTGTGCATTGCACTTCTGTCATTTGGCGGTGTATCATGCATGGTCCAGACCAAATCAATATTCCGGGATACAGGCTTTAGGCTTTACAGATACATACTGCTTAAGGCAGCCATGAGCATACTCTCATGCCTGTTATGTATTATCCTATTTCGCATCCTCATCTGAATCGGAAATATTGGTGATTTCTATATCATCATCAGATGTATCTGAAGCTGCCTCATTGTCAGACGACTCTGCTCCTGCAGCTTCATCGCCATTCTCTTCCGGTGGGAAAAGCTCTGCTCTGTTTGCTGCAACAACATCCTCAAACTGCTGCAGTGAACTTATAAGGCTGTCATATCTGGCCTTTGAAGTCTCAATAGAGCCTGTTAAGATGTCCTCAATGCTCTTAAGCTGGCTGTCCGTATATGCCATGGCACTCATTCTGAGATTATTTGCTTCGTTTGTGGCACTGTCAAGTATCTCCTGTGCCTGCTTTGTTGCAATCTGCACTACCTCATTCGCCTGAGCATATGCCTGCTGCATAATCTGATGCTCGCTGACAAGCTCATTTGTCTGAATCTGAGCCTGCGCGATTATCTGATCAGCCTTCGCCTGTGCATCAGCAAGGATAGCCTCCTTATTGCTGATAATCTTCTGATAACGCTTTACTTCTTCCGGTGTTTTGGCGCGAAGTTCCGCAATAAGTTCTTCTAATTCTTCTTTTTTCGTCGGAAATACCCCAAATGCGGTCACATGGAGCCGCCAGGATTCAAGGGCATTGTCCCGGCCGGAAAGCCAGATTAAGGATGCCGCCGGGTTATTTGCCAGCATAATGAGGTAGGGATTCCCCTTTACAAAGTGCAGATATGCGTCCAGATCGCTGATATACGTGTGAATCATCGGCCATCTGCGGTTTTCAGTCAAAATTTCACACAGCATTTTTTCCAGACCTTCAATGTCGGCCGGTTTTTCTCCATATATCACTACCCGTACCATATTCCACCTGCCTTTTTTGATTTTTCTGTAACGATATTTCATTTACATTTCGGGGCATAACTTTTATACTATAAACATACCAAATGAGCAATTTAATGAAAACCACATCGACGCAAACGGTCAAACCTCGACCTAAATGGTCACGGTTTTGAATAAAGGAGGCGGTTGAGCTTTGATGCATTTTGCGATTGTTGAAGATTTGAAGATAGATCAGAATCATCTGATTCATTTGATACAGGAAAACTTGGGAAAGCATGGGGAAACAGTGCACTTTGACTGCTACGAGAGCGGCGAGGCGTTTCTGGAAGCGTTCCGTCCGGGGCTTTTTAATGCGGTTTTTATGGATATTATGCTGGACCGGAACGGGCGCAATGGAATTGACACGGCGCTGGAGCTTCGCAAGAGCGCAGAACGTCTCCCGATCGTTTTCACCACATCGGAACGCGATTATTCGCTGCAGGGTTACCGTGCCCATCCGCTTGATTATCTCTTAAAACCGGTTGAGGAAAAGGCGCTTGCCTGGTGTCTCGATGAGATCCGGACATTTCTTGCCGCGCCTGCCTACATCGAAATTCAGGCGGCGCTCGGACGGGGACAGTCATCCACGCAGCGGATTCTGCTTGATGATTTTCTGTATGCGGAGACGCAGAACCACCGGCTGATCATCCACACCAGTTCCGGTGACACCGCTACACGGATCTCTTTTTCGGAGCTGATGGCACTGCTCCCGAAGGGCAGACGTTTTTACATGAGCGGACGCGGGCTGCTTATCAATTTTTCACAGGTTGCCTCGGTGGACGAGGACGGTTCTGTCCATCTGAAAAACGGCAGCTGCTTTTTCTGCAGCCGCCGGAAGAAAAAAGAGACAAAAGAAGCCTTTGCAACCTACTTATTTGACACATTGCGGAAGGGAGGTACTCTATGAACTGGTCTGTGTTTGGCAAGGCATTTCTCTGTGAAACAGTCTATGCCATTCCTTTTTTTATTTTATCGATTCTGCCATTTAAAAAGCAGCTGCGATTTCCGATCAAAATCCTGATTCTGTTCATTTTTATCGGTCAGCTGCTCCAGTCCTCCCTGTATACCTACCTGATCAGCCACGGTAAACCGACCCGCGTCACCGACACGGTATTTGCCCTCGTTTCCCTGGCGATCTATTTTTTATGTGTGAAGGCTAATTTCTGGAAACTTCTGTTTCTGGGAGACTTCATCCTGAATTATTTTGTCACGGTCCGCGGCATCTGTTTCTTTCTGGAAAGCCGTCTATTTTACGATCCCAGCATTACCTATTATTCACTCCGTGATGAAAGCCTGCTGCTCATCTCGATTCTTCTGCTTCTGACGCTCCCGCTCGGACTCAAATTTATGAAAAATGCTACGGAACGCGTTTTTCAGGTAGACAGCTCCGCATTCTGGCAGAAAGTCTGGTTTATTCCATTTTCATGTACCCTGATTATCTGCGCTTATAACTTTGATTTAAACATTGATACCGTCCGCAAGTTCCGTTTTATCCTCACGCGGCTCTGGCTCTTTGCCATGACAATTCTTATCTACTATGTCCTTTTGGAAGCGCTCAATGCAGTCCGCCAGCAGGCGCAGCTGGAAGAACGCGCGGCGCAGCAG
>OIBC01000364.1_pt1 | contig 18333 bp, 16 predicted proteins | sample 1580901 | NCBI WGS metagenome assembly OIBC01 (sample SAMEA3882539, study PRJEB24775) | human gut metagenome | biome: human-associated habitat; feature: intestine environment; material: feces | place: Netherlands | collected 2009/2010 | reverse complement strand
TGGTCATGCGCCAGCCGTTCCCGGGCCCGGGTCTGGCCATCCGCTGCCTCGGCGCGGTGTCCAAGGATAAGCTCGACATCCTGCGCGACGCGGACTTCATCTTCCGCGATGAGATCGCCAAGGCGCACCTGGAGCAGACGATGAATCAGTACTTCGCGGTGCTGACGAATATGCGCTCTGTTGGTGTTATGGGCGACGGCCGCACGTATGACTATACGCTCGCGCTGCGCAGTGTCACGACGACGGACTTCATGACCGCCAACTGGACGCGCATCCCGTATGATGTGCTCGACCGCGTCTCCGTGCGCATCGTCAACGAGGTCAAGGGCATCAACCGCATCGTCTATGATATTACGTCCAAACCGCCCGCCACGATCGAGTGGGAATAATCGCCACTTACCCGAAAACCCTTTATTTTCAAGGGTTTTCGGGTTTCTTTTTTGCTCCGGGTACATGAAAGGTACACGGCGGGTACACGAAAAATTTATGCGAAAGCCTCCAAGCGGTCTGCAACTTCCCCGTGTTTTGTCGGGTACAGGTGGGAATAAATCTCCAAAGTTGTCGTTACGCTCTCATGCCCGAGGCGTTCGCTGATCAGCAGCGGTGCAAAACCGAGTTCAATCAGCAAGCTGGCGTGGCTGTGACGAAGATCGTGCACCCGTATCTCCCGGAGTCCGGTCTTCTTGCAGCCCCTTTCCATTTCGTGCTTCAAATAATGCTTTGTTACTTCAAACAGTCTATCTGACGGATCGTAGCCGTACAATCTGTCGGCATAATCCTTTACCAAATCGCAAACGAATTGCGGCAAGGTAATTTTGCGATTGCTTTTTGGCGTCTTTGGGTCAAGGAATAAGTCCTCGCCGTCTATACGCGCATAGTTTTTTGTAATGGAAACCGTCCGTTCCTCAAAGTCGAAATCGTTCAGGGTCAAAGCTAGCATTTCTCCGGATCGCATTCCTGTCCAGTAAAGCAGATTAAAGATGACCTTGGACTGCAGCTTATCACTGACAGCATCAATAAAAATCTTGAATTCGTCCGCTGTCCAGATCTGTTCCAAGCCAGAATTCTTTTTACCGATAGTTCCGCTTTTTTGTACCGGATTGCTGCCGAGGCCGTAATACTTGACTGCAAAATTGAAAATCGCAGACAACTGGCTGTTCAGAGTTCTCAGATAGGTTGGCTTATAATTCTTCTGATTGTTCATCAGCTCGGTTTGCCAGCGACGCACATTCATCGGCTGGATCTCATTGACTTTCAAATTCTTGAAATACGGCATAATATGTACCGCAATGATGTCCTCTTTCCCTTTGTAGGTAGTCGGTCTGATTCTGGCTTTGCAGTCATCCATATAGATCTCTACCATATCACTAAAAAGCATATCGCAGGAATTTGATGTCTTGCTCAGAAAATCCAGTTCATACTGCTTGGCCTCTTTTTGCAGGCGAAAACCTTTCTTCTTTTTCTGCTTTTTGGTGCCTGTCCAATCTGTGTAAACAAATTTACAGTACCATAACCCTGTCTTTTCGTCTTTGTAGGTCGGCAATGATTTCACCTCCGATCTGTAAAAGTTTCATCGCCCGGATACGGTTTCCCTCGTCACTTACAGGTAGGTATTCTCGTAAAAATATTTGGCAGATACCTTGCCCGCCACAGTCAGCTTTCCGGCTTTTTCCAGTTCACTGTTAAGCCGCTTGATAATGCGGTATGCCGTACTGCGGGAAACACCGAGTAATTCGGCAACATCCGTTGCTGTCAAGTATCTTTTGCTCGTCTGTAATGCTGTCGGTTTGTATTCCGCCATGTTTTCCTCCTTTCTGACAGCCTGCAGCAATGGAGTATCCTTGCGATATTGTCATTATACTACTTTTCGCAAAAGATCCCGTGTGGGGCTGTCCGCATATATTTATATTTAGTTTGTGTTCAAATTAAAAACGCCTGTCCGCCGGGCCATTTCCTGCGCCCATTTCAGCCGCGTATTGGCAGGCTGCCGCTATGCGGCAATTCTTCTGTGGGCACGCTCCGAATCGATCATTGTGGCATACTGTCCGCAGATCCTGTATAACTCCCAGCGGAAGGATATTCGGTTTTCAAGGTGCATAAGCGGATAGAGCTTCTTCCTCTATCCGTTCACTAATAAACACGGGGGTATACCCTCCTTTTCTGCAATCAAAATTCAAAAAAGCGAAATTTCCTTTTCCGTATTGCCACCCGCATAACTATATATAGTTTCTAAATTCTTGACAAACACGATATATTGTGCTATACTTCTTCTGTAATTGATTTTTGTGCGTTGTCCGTAAGGACCAGCAGTACGCTTCTGCATTGCACATATCGTTAAGTTTGCAGTATGTCAGTAGTATAACTGTGCCGTGAGGCCGGTTATGTACTGGCATTTTTTGTTTTTTCAGGATATTTATATCCTCTGCGAGAATGACACCTGTTCGTAATTCATTACGGACATGAATGCCTGAAAAGGCATCGGCTGTTGTTCTCGCTTTTTTTATGCCCAAAAAGCCTTCGTGCTTTTGGAATACATTTTTAGAAAGGCGGAAACCGAATGAAAAGACGAACCCATCGGCACTCGCACAGAAGAGTGTCCAGACCTGCTGTGTTCAAGCAGCAGGTGAAAAGAAAGGAGGCAAGAAAGCTTGCAAAGTACCCGCTGAAAACGGTATATGTCCCTCACGCAAGGCTTTATCAGCCTCAGAATCGAGGTGCATAATATGCCGAATACAACGAGTACCTACGAACCGCTGGTTTTGGTTGACACGGCAGATCTGCCGGAGGAGGAATGGCTGGAATATCGCCGCAGAGGAATCGGCGGAAGTGACGCCGCTGCCATTTTAGGTGTGTCCCCATTTGCGACCGCCCGCGACCTCTACTACGACAAACTCAAAGTCGTATCGTATGAGGACGGCGAAAGCAACTGGGTGCAAAAGAAGGTCGGGCATTTGCTTGAGGATCTGGTCGCTGAGATTTTCCATGTGAAAACAGGTTTTGAGATCTATCAGGTGAAGAAGATGTTTTATCACCCGGTCTACACCTATATGCTGGCAGACATTGATTACTTCATCCGATTGCCAAACGGCAAAACGGCGATCCTTGAGATCAAGACCACAAACTACAACGCCAAGGATCATTGGTGGTGCGACGGACAGGAGATCGTTCCCGTCAACTACGAGATCCAGGGCCACCATTATATGTGCGTGATGAATATGGATGAGGTGTACTTCTGCTGCCTTTACGGCAATAACGAAAATGAAGTCATCATCCGGCACATTGAGCGTGACCCGGATTACGAGGCGGAAATGATCGCTCTGGAGGGCAACTTCTGGAACGACCATGTTCTGACACAGACACCGCCGCCGTACACAGAGGACGGTGAGCTGACGCTTGAAAGCGTTCGGCGTCACTTCGGCCCTGCCGACGAAAACGCCCCTGAGATCGAGCTGAGCGTGCCGCTGGCAAGCAGTCTGGTGCGCTATACCGAGCTGCAGGCGGAAAAGTCGGAATTGAACCGTGAGGTCAAGCGGGTCGAAAACGAGATGAAACGGCTGCAAGGGCGCATTGTAGCGGAAATGGGACGAAGCTGCACGGCTACGGCAAACAGCGGCGGCGTTTTCTATTCCATCAGCTACAAGCCTACGAGAAAGCCCGACATCGGCAAGGAAGGGCTGATACGGCTGAAAGCACAACATCCCGATATTTACGAGGATTATGTGACGGTATCGGAAAGCCGCCGCTTCTATGTAAAGCGCAAATATGACGAGGTGGCATAAACGGAAGAAAGGATGGTGCAGATGAAAAACGATGCACAGAAAGAAAACGAGAAAGGAGTGGTGAACCGTGGGGTATGTCGGGACTTATGACCGGACGATCTTCTATAATCCGAGCAATAAGTATTGCATTATCAGCGTGAAAACCTCCGACCAAAGCGTACCGCAGCAGGCACGGAGTGCTTACCGTCACCGGGACAATATGATCCGGTTTATCGCCGTCGGGTATGAATTGCCTCAAACCGATAAGGTGAGCATGATCCTGGACGGCGAATGGGAGAACGGAAAACACGGTGTTCAGCTGCAGGTCGATAAGTGCGAGGAGATCGTGCCGCAGACCAAAGAGGGCGTATACGGTTATCTTTCCTCCCGGCTGATCAAAGGCGTCGGTGAAAAGACTGCCGCATTGATCGTAAACCGCTTCGGTGCCGACGCATTGCGTGTGCTGGAAAACGAGCCGGAGCGACTGCTGGAGATTCGAGGAATCACCCCGGATAAGCTGGAGGACATCAAAGCCTCCTATGCGGAAAGCCGGTGCGTGCGGGATCTGATGATCCTGCTGACCCCATTTAATGTCACGCCGGTAACGGCCATGAAGATTTATGAGCATTTCGGCTCCCGCAGCGTAGACATTCTGCAAAAGAACCCCTATGAATTGTGCCAGGTATCCGGATTCGGATTTAAGAGAGTCGATGCCATCGTCCGCAAGGGCGATCTGCCGCTGAATTCTCCTATGCGGATCCACGGCGCCGTATTTGCGGCATTGGATACGGGGCGCAACGAAAAAGGCCATCTTTTTCTGGAAGAAGATGCGCTTGCGAAAACGGGTGTGAAGCTGCTCAATGAGAATATTACCGATGGACAGGTCAAGGTCACGCCCGAGGAAGTGGACGCCGTTGTTCAGGATATGATCCTCAAGGGTGAGATCGTTTCAAGCAACGGCAACATCTATCAGAGCAATGTTTTCGTGCAGGAGGATGAAACCGCCCGGAAAATTGCGGAAATGCTGGCTGTACCGCCGGTCACGCTGGATATATCCGAATCACTCGAATATGTCCGCAAAAACCTCGGTCTTGCCCTTTCACAAAGGCAAAGCGAGGCGGTGTATATGGCTTTTCGCAGTAATCTGTCTATCATCACAGGCTCTCCCGGTACCGGTAAAACCACAGTCTTGCGGGCGATCATTGAGGTCTTTCAGATGCTCTGCCCCAAGGGGAAGATCCTTCTTGCCGCTCCGACCGGACGAGCCAGCCGAAGAATGGCAGAAAGCACGGGCAGAAACGACGCCAAAACGCTGCACAGCCTTTTAGGGCTGCTGGGCGACAGTGAGCCGATCCAAAGGGATAAACAAAAAGAGCCGCTTGATGCCGACCTCATCATCGTGGACGAAAGCTCCATGATCGATATGTGGCTGGCAAGGCAATTCTTCAGCCGTGTCCGTATGGGTACGAGAGTTATCCTGACCGGTGATGTGGACCAGCTGCAAAGCGTGGGCGCCGGCGATGTCTTCCGTGAGCTGATCGACAGCGGACTTATCCCCGTTACGGTACTCAATGAGATCTTCCGTCAGAAAAAAGGCAGCCTCATTGCCTACAATGCAAAGCGCATCAATGAGGCCAACATCGACCTTCAGTACGGCGAGGATTTTCAGTTTGTCAAGTGCCAGACACAGGAAGATGCCGCTGACCTGATCTGCAGGATCTTCTGTGAACAGGTCGCTTTGCACGGAATCGAAAAGGTGCAGATACTCTCTCCGTTCCGTTCGGAAGGGCCGGCCTCGGTCGAGCAGCTTAACGCCGCTATCCGAGAGCTTGTCAATCCGGCGAGGGACGAGTTTGCCGATCTGAAGGTCGGCAGCCACTACTTCCGTGTGGGCGACAAGGTGATGCAGACAAAAAACAATGCGAAGGCATCCAACGGTGACATCGGCTACATTCGCAAAATGGGGCGCAATGCAAAGAACGAAATGGTCGTGACGATCGAATTTTCCGGCGACCGTATTGCCGAATACGGTATGGAAGAAATGGGCTATATGGAACTGGCTTATGCGACTACCGTACATAAGGCGATGGGCTCGGAATTTGATATTGTGATCATGCCTATTCTTCGCAGCCATTACATTATGCTGAATCGGAACATCGTCTACACGGCGATCACCCGTGCGAAGGAGCAAGTCATCCCGGTCGGTCAGAAGAAAGCGCTGATCATGGCGATCCTCAAAAAGGCCACCGGAAAACGAAATACGCAGCTTGGCGAGCGTATCGGCAAATATCTGAAAGCCTTTACCCGCCAAAATGAATTGAAAAAGGTCAGTTGATACGAAGCGGCTTGCAGAAAAGTGCAGGAGTGCTTCGTGTTTATTTATGAAAGGAGATTTCCCGTATGAATACAAATCAAAGTGCAACGATGTATGAATCTGTCCCTGTGGTTTCCGAGCTGAACAAGGTGCAGGGCTTTGACCCGCTCAAATTTCTGCGCAGAACGACCAAGGGCGAAAAGGTTCTTGACCTCAAATACAAAAAGCTCTGGTTCCGCCTGAAATATCCGAACGGCAGGATCAAGCTGTCCTCCCTCAAGATTACGGATCAGCTGGCGATCATCGAGGCGCGTGTGTATTTCGACAAGAACGACGCACAGCCGAGATCCAGCTTCATTGCCCAGAGAGAGGCGAAAGCCACTCCGGGCGGTCTGTATATCGAGTCAGCGCAGCACGCTGCCATCGACCAGGCATTATCGGACGCCGGTTTTGGCGTACAGTTTTCTGCTGCCGCTCCTACAGCGAGCGCAGAGAAAGCGGCCGAAACCGTCAAAGAGCAGCCGACAGTAGCGGAACCCGCCACGGCGGAGCAAGTTTCCACAGAAGTGCCGGTTACGGTTGCCGAAGCGGCGACAGAAGTAATCAACGAGCCTGTGCAGGAAGCCCCTGTTGTTCAGGAAACCGCTGCAGAAGCTCCTGCCGCAGAGGTTATGGAATCTGTTGCTCCTGCTATGGAAGATGCTGAGGGCGAAGAAACTGAGGAAGAAACCGCCGATACCGATACGGCAGCGCCGACTTATTCCTCGGATATGCCGGTCGATGAGATCTGCTCTATGATGACCTACGAAGAGGCCGGCAATGTGATCGTGCCTCTCGGCACCTGCAAGGGCTGGGCGATGTCGCAAGTGGCTGACCGCCGCCCTGCGAGCCTGAAATGGTACATCAACGGCTATTCCGGCAATGATAACATTCTTCGTGCGGCAGCTACGATCATGCAGGCGTCTTTGGATGAAATGCAAAGAGCAAGCTAAAATTCACCGATATTTCTTTAGAAAGGAGGCTTGTTCATGAGCCAGCCGCATGATTTTCCGTTCGACATAACGGATGTGGCGGAACTGCTTCACTTACGGATACGGCGGCCGAGCCCGCAAGGGCTTTATGTGGATTGTCCCATCTGTAATGACAAGCGAGGGAAAATGCACATCAACACGCAGACCGATACCTGGCGGTGCAATTACTGCGATGAAAGCGGCGGTATGCTGGCTTTATATGCAAAGGTGCATAGCATCAGCACGAGCACTGCCTATCGGGAGATCAGCGATGCGCTGCTCAACGGAGTAAACCTTTCGGATCATGCGGTCAAGTACCCGGATAAGCCGAAGGAAACGCCGGTCGAAGCTGCGCCTGCTGCCGACATTGCCGTGCGCCATAAGACCTATACCGCACTTCTTGCTATGCTGACGCTATCCAAGGAGCACCGTGCGCATCTGCAAACGGTCAGAGGCTTGCCGGATGAACAGATCGAGAGGTTGGGCTACAAGACTATGCCTCCCTTCTATATGTGTCGTTCACTGGCAAACCGGCTTCTGCAAAACGGGCATCAGCTGGATGGCGTGCCGGGATTTTATCAAAAGGACGGTCAGTGGACGATTGCCAGCTCCAGCTTTACCGCCGGCATTATGATCCCTGCACGGACAAGGCAAGGGCTTATCAGCGGCTTTCAGATCCGTTTGGATGTGCCGCTGAAGAATGAGGATGATCCGCCGGAAAAGGACGGGGCCAAATACATCTGGTTTTCGTCTGCCGGTAAGCCGAAAGGCACCTCCTCCGGAAGCCCGGCGCATTTTGTCGGTGATCCGAATGCAGGCGTTGTCTATGTGACGGAAGGGCTTTTGAAATCCGACATTGCCCATTATCTGATGAACCGTTCCTTTGCCGCTACGGCCGGCGTCAACAATATGGCGCAGCTGGAGCTTCTACTGAAAGAGCTGGCAGAGAACGGCACGCATACGATCATTGAATCGGAGGATATGGACAAATACCGGAATGAGGCTGCCTGCAAGGGCGCCTTGAAGCTGCACGAATTGGCAAGGAAATACGGCATGGTGTGCCGTGGACTCAACTGGAATCCGAATTACAAGGGCGTGGACGACTGGCAGCTTGCCTTAAAGCGAAACGCCTACGCAAAGGAGGATAGCAAGAAGAATTTCAGGCAAAGATTTATGTACGGTCTTTGTGACTTTGAAGTGATCGACGATGATATTGCACAGTGGCACGAAAGCACTGAATGTGCGTGTGAGCTGCACGAATATCTCGGGCTGACGGAGGAAGAGTATTCTTTGTTTGTCAGAAGCTCCGACGAGCTTGAAAATCGGTTGCTGTCGCAAAGGCAGGAGCAACGGTTTCGGATATACCAGTTGGATGTTAGTCTTTACAAGGTCATTCCCTTTGCCTTCGTCGGAATAAAGGAACTGCAAAAAGCAGGTCACGAATACCCGCCGGCGGCGCAGTACAGGCTGATACATGACGGTATGCTGCATTGTGAGGAAACGGCGAGTGATACAGGGCGGCTCACACGCATTGCCGAGCTTTTCGGTGATGCTTTGCCAAAGGATTACCGAGGCAGGAGCGTCGCCCCATCCGATGTGATAGAACTGTATGACGACACGGGACGGCGTTATTTCTACCGTGACACAGACGGTTTTTGTCCTGTGAAGTTTTCGCCGATGCTCGCAAAGAAATAGGAACAGCCGGAAACGGCTATATGTCAAGAATGGGATACAGCGTGGGTAAAACTGCGCTGTGTCCCTATTTTTATAGGAGGAACATTTTATGAGTGTTGATACCAACAATACGGAATTGAAAAAAGGCGCTGATCTGGCGACTATCGCAGATCAAAGAGATGATCAACGGCAGCAGGCGGAAGCCGAGGCTGCACAGGAAGTGCTTCAGCGAATGCAGGATACTGCAGCCGAGGACGAAAAGCGCCGTGCTCATGAAGAGGCCGAAGCCAAGCGCAAAGCCGAATGGGAGCAAAAACAGCGTGAAAAAGCCGAAGCTGAACAGGCCGCCTGGGAAAACGCCGTGGCTATGGGTGATGATGAAGTCATGATGGCTTCGATGAAGCGTGTCGGTGATGACGCCGAGCGTCTGACCCGCCGCAATATGAAGCAATGCGTGACCGAGCATATTCAGACTAAGTGCCTCAGCGAACCGGAGTTTGCCCGGCAGGTCATGCACCCCCGCAAGAATATGATCCGTTGTTTCCGTTACATTACCCGCAAAGCCAAGGAGTTTGCCGAGCAGGAAATGAAGGACAACGACGAAAAGCCGATCGCAGGCGGTTATGGCTGTGATGTGCCGGATGATATGTGCTATCTCTGGGCCGAAGAATACTTTATGGATATGGACGCAGAGGAAGACAAGGAAAAGGAGGAAAAATTCGTTCCGAAGCCCTATCCCGGAAAGTCGGCCCCGAGATCCAATAAGAAAGCCGACAAGAAAAAGCCGGCTCCCAAAAAGGAGCCGCCGGCAGAGGAACATCCGAACGATAGCACACAGATGAATTTGTTTGAGGTGGGCGCATGATGAATAAAAGAGTCTTGCGTAAATTTGCAATACCGAGCAGCAGGCCTAACCCGAAAAACGGCATTTTCTGTGCCGATCAGATGAAGTATGTGGTGCGCACGGCGATCAAAAATATCGACCATCAGCGCACGCTGGTACTGTATATCTACGCAAAGGAAAGTGTGCTGGCCGGAAATCATAACCCTCGCTGGACAATGTTTCAGCAGAAAGGCGGCTATATCACCTTATGCACCGATGATAAAGGCACACGCTGGCAGCAGTCTATGTTTGAGAATCTCGGAAAGGATTACTTTTTCAGGGATAAATGCTCTTTCTATTCCCAGGCCGACGAGAGACGGGTCACGAGATATTGTCAGTCCGAAAAGCAAAAAGGATTTGAAAGCCTCTGCCTGCTTCAGTTGGATTTATTGCGGAAAAAACAAAGGGAAAATGAACTGAAAAAGCAGCGCAGGATCATCGAGCGGATGAAACCGGTAGGCGCATTACCCAGGGACATCAAAGGCTTTATGCACAGAGAAACCCTGCCGCATTATATCTTCTATGATTATGCCAAGGGAAAAGCGCCGAAAAACGCATACTGTACTGCCTGCAAGCATAATGTATCGGTCGCTGAAGCCAAGCACAACGGCGAAGGCATTTGCCCACACTGCAAGAGGAAAATCACCTTTAAGAGCCGTGGGCGCCGCGGATATATAGTTGACCGTTCTACTGCACAGGTTATTCAGCGGCTGGGTAGCAACGAAATGATCATTCGTTTCGTAAAAGCCTACCGCCGTTATCCGAAAAGCGACACGCCAGAGTTTCATGTTTATGAAAACGCACGGTTGTTTCTTCAATGGGACGGCAGCAAGATCATAGCCAGTGAAAGCTACTATTACGGTTATTCCCGGGATCGCATTACACCGTGGCATCCGGGTGACAGGCCGGTATTCAGCCGGTGGTACTACAATTTTGAGGCAGACTGCTGCGGTTATCTCTATCATCGGAATCTGGACAGTGAACTGAAAGGAACGCCGTGGCAGTATTCCGCATTGAAGGAATATTATGCAGGAGATCCCACGCCTTTGTATGCCGGGCAGTATCTGCAGAAGTATTTACGCTATCCTATGCTGGAGTATTTGGTAAAGCTGAAGCTCTATCGTCTCGCAACCTATGTTGCTTACGGCGATACGGGCGGGGCTCGTTTCTATGACGACAGCGTGCTCAACAGCAAGGGCAAAACCGTAACAGAGGTTTTGGGCGTCGGTAAAAAATATATACCGCTTTTGCAGACGATCGACCCCGGGCCGGACCAGCTTACGATGATCAAAGCATTTCTGCGGGATAATATCCGACCGGATCTGGAACTGATGAAATGGTGCAGCAAAAACGACATCGGAGAGGAAGCGTATATTACGGTTCCCTTGCGCTATATGACGCCCCATAAGCTGATGCGGTATGCTACGGAACAGTTTGCCACACACCGAAAGACCTCTTATTACGCCCCCGGTTATTATTCCATGCGTGAGATGATGTCCGACTATAAGGATTACCTTTGTATGTGCGAACTATTGGAGCACGATATGAAAAGCAGCTTTGTCCTGTTTCCGAATGATTTGAAGGCGGAGCATGACCGGGTAAATGATATGTCCCGGAATGATGTGTCGCAGGCGTATGATCGGAGAATTGCTAAAATGTTTGAGGGATTGCAGCACCGTTACGGATACACCAAAATGGGGTTTGTCGTTATTCCTCCGCATTCCGCAAAAGAGATCACACGGGAGGGCGATAAACTGCACCACTGTGTCGGACGCTATGTGAAAGATGTGGTAAAAAACAATACCACGATCCTTTTCATCCGAAAAGCGTCCGCACCGAAAAAGCCGTATTGTACGGTAGAGGTGAAGCATGGGGATGTCATTCAGGCAAGGATCCAGAACAACGTTATCCCGCCGCCCAAGGTGAAGAGGTTTATCGAAAGCTGGAAAGAAAATGTGCTATACGCACCTGCTCTTGAACGGGCAGCATAACGAGAAAGGATGATACAGAGTGAAAGAAAGATTGATACGGCAGCGTGAACTGACCGCCCGGCTCAATACATACCGGGACGAGTATTACAACCGGAATGCTCCGTCAGTATCGGACGCTGTATATGACCGGCTCTTTGATGAGCTGACTGAACTGGAGAAAGAAACCGGCGTGGTGATGTCCAATTCACCGACGCAGACCGTGGGCTACCCCGTTGTGTCGAGGCTGCCGCAGGCAAAGCACGATATTCCGCTGTTATCGCTGGATAAGACAAAGCTGATAAGCGAGCTGCTTGCATTTCAGGACGGCCGCACAGTGGATTTCTCACTGAAACTGGACGGACTGACGACCGAGATCATTTATGAGGGCGGCCTTCTGCAACGGCTCTCTACCCGGGGCAACGGCGACATCGGTGAGGATATTACCCACAACGCCGAAGCCATCGAAGGAATACCGGTGCAGATCCCGTACAAGGAAAGACTGGTCGTTGCCGGTGAGAGTTTTATTCACTGTAGCGACTTTGAACGGCTGCGCCAAAAGCTGGTTGACAGTACGGGAAAGCCGTACCGAAACAGCCGCAATCTTGCCGCCGGCTCCGTCCGTGCTTACAATTCTGCGGTATGCGCCAAGCGGTGCGTCCACTTTTTACCCTTTGCGGTCATAGAGGGACTGCCGGAGATCGAGGCCGAGACGGACAGCAAACGCATGAAGCTGGCAAAGCTCACTGAATTCGGCTTCGACAGAGTGCGCTCTCTTCAGTTCACAACGGCAAATAACGATATGATGGATCTGCACATTAAGGTGCTGCGGGACAAAGCGGCCGAGGATGATCTGCCGATCGACGGACTGGTCATGACCTATGACTCCATTTCCTACTCCCGCACCTGCGGACGGACAGGGCACCATTTCAAGGACGGTATTGCCTTTAAGTTTGAAGACGAGCTCTTTGAAACAAGGCTCGACCACATTGAGTGGACGCCGACCCGTTCCGGTGAGATCTCTCCGGTAGCTGTTTTTGACACGGTAGAGATCGACGGATGCGAGGTGTCCCGTGCAACGCTGCACAACCTCTCTTTTATTGAGGGGCTTGAGTTGATGCCTGGCAACCGCATTCTGGTGAGTAAGCGGAACATGATCATCCCTCAGGTCGAAGAAAACCTTGACCGTGGAGATTTTTCAATGGAAGTGCTGGTTCCGTCTCACTGCCCCTGCTGTGGGTATCAGACGATGATCCATACCACGCAGAAGCGGATCGACGGCGAACTGAAGCTGACGAAAACACTGTTCTGCCACAATCCGAATTGTGCATCGCAGAATCTGAGGAAATTCGTTCACTTCGTCGGAAAGAAAGCGATGGACATTGATGGACTGTCAGAGGCGACGCTGGAGCAATTCATTGCCCGTGGCTGGCTTCAGGATTTTACGGATATTTACCGGCTGGATAATCACCGGGACGAGATCATCCGTATGGACGGTTTCGGAGAAAGGTCCTGGCAGCGGTTGTGGGATGCGATTCAAAAAAGCCGCAATACCACATTTGAACGCTATCTTATCGCAATGGATATTCCGATGATCGGCAACACAGCCAGCGCTGCGCTCGGTCGATGCTTCGATCAGAGTCTCCGTGCCTTTGAGGTAGCGGTCGATTCCGGCTATGATTTTACGCAGCTTCCCGATTTCGGAGAAACGCTGCATAACAACATTCACGAATGGTTTTCAGTTGAAGAAAACCGCATTTTATGGGAGGAATTAAAGCCTATGGTAAACATTGAAAAGAAAGAAACCGCTATGTTCGTCGTACAGGACAACCCCTTTGTGGGGAAAACGCTCGTGGTTACGGGCAAGGTCGAGCCGTACACCCGTGACGGCATCAATGCGAAGATATATTCTTTGGGTGCGAAAGCCGGAAGCTCCGTATCCAAGAATACCGACTACCTGATCTGCGGCGAAAATGCCGGCAGTAAGCTCGTCAAGGCGCAAGCGCTCGGCGTTGCCGTACTGTCGCCGGCAGAGTTTTTCCGTATGATCGGAGAATAAATAATCAATAGAATGACGGGCGGAGAGGAAGTTTTTCTTCTCCGCCCTTGTCGGATCGGAGGAAATGCTATGGCAAAGAAATATAGGGTCACCATAACCGAAGCGCTGAAACGAACGGTCGATGTGACGGCAGAAAGCAAAGAGGCCGCTGAGCAGATCGTCGGCGACGAATGGTACAGCGGCAAGCATATTCTGACTGCCGATGATTTTATCGGCGTTGAATTTGAAGCAAATACTATTTAGGAAAGGACTGAAACGAATGGAAGAATTAAAAAAGGCCTTTTACGAGGTCATGTATAAGTATGAAAAATCCTTTGGCGAAACCGGCGTTATGACAAATCTGAACTTATGGGCACAAGAAAAAGCAGGCTTGCTCGAATTGCTGCGCCGCCATCCGAATTGGGATGAGGACGCAAAGGCAATCGTGTTTTCCTTTGACGAGGGGCGCGGTATTCAGCGTGATGTCGTGGACGAGATTGCTTTTACTATGGAGGATCTTGCCGCCGAGCAGATCAATGAAGAACAGCGTTTGGAGGATTTCCGCATTGCTCTGCGTGCCGCTGTCAACGAGTACAGCAGCACGCTGTCCGAGCAAACGCTGGAGATCATCCGTACCCGTGGCGGTATAAAATGCGCTGAGGGACAGAAAACCAGCCGGATCATCGGCAAACTGTGCCGCAGTTTCGGTGTGGACGGGCATGAGCATTATAATGCGGTATTTGCCCAGCTTTCCGATTCTCTGAATCCTTTGCAAATGCTCAAAACGGCGCTGTTATCTCTGCACCCGTGTGATTTTCTTGAAATGTCCAACAAGGACAACACCTGGACTTCCTGCCACAATCTCGAAAGCGGCAGCTATCAGGCCGGAGCGCTGTCCTATATGACAGACGATGTAAGTATGATTTTCTTCACGGTTGACCCGGAAGTAAAAGATCATTATTACCGTGCGCCGAGACGGTCACGGCAGATGTTTTTCTACAAGGATCAAACGCTGTTTCAATCAAGGCTCTATCCGAGCGATCTGTCGGAGCAGATGGATCTGTACCGCAGCATCGTGCAGAAAGCGATCGCGGCCTGCCTCGGCGTGCCGAATCGCTGGGTGCTGAAAAAGAAGCGTGAGGATGTGAAGGAGTGCTGCACCAGCGGGGAAGGCAGCCGGCAATATCCCGACTATAATTACTACGGGAACCTGTCAATACTAAAAACCGCTGCCGCACCCAGTCATTTCGTCATCGGAGGACCGTCATTCTGTGTTTGCTGCGGTCAAGCATACCATTCGGGTCATTTGAAATGCCGATGTGAGGATACCGTTGTCTGCATGGATTGCGGCAACACTGTCCCCAAGCAAAATGCAAGATATGTGGAAGGAACCTATCATTGCCATGCGTGCCTGCATATCTGCGGCTCGTGCGGTGAGATGATCCACGGAACGATGTATCCGGCTTATGACCGCGGAGGTCGATTGGTAGAGATATGCGAGTCCTGTTACCGGGCATCGCTTGAGCCGTGTGCGGCCTGCAGCGTTTGCAGTATCTGCCGCATTATCGGCAATGCGTTCTGCCACAGGACTTCGATCACAGTTGCGGAAGGCGGTGCGAGATGATCCGATTTGATGATATTCTCCGTATGCGGCAAAAGGACCTGAAGCATTATCTGGCCGGTCACCTGAAGAAGCTTGGCTATGAAACAGTCAAAAAGAAAGGCTTCCTCTATGCTGAGGGCACAGTGCCGGTGCTGTTGGTCGCCCATTTGGACACCGTACATAATGAACCGCCGCATATCATCTGCCGATCCGAAGACGGGCGCTATATCATGTCCCCGCAAGGGATCGGCGGCGACGACCGGTGCGGCGTATATATGATCTTACAGATCATTAGCGAAGTACGCTGCCATGTGCTGTTCTGCGAGGATGAGGAAACCGGCGGACAGGGCGCCAAAGCGTTTGAACGGAGCGGGATCCAGATCGATGTGAATTACATTGTAGAGGTGGACCGCCGTGGGAACAACGACGCTGTGTTTTACAACTGCGACAACCCGAAGTTTTCTGAGTTTGTCTGCTCCTTCGGTTTCCGTGAGGCAATGGGCTCCTTCAGCGACATTTCCGTTGTTGCGCCATATCTCAAAACAGCAGCGGTAAATATTAGTGCCGGTTACTACAATGAGCACCGATTGCACGAAGTGATCGACTGGTCTGCCATGCAGAACAATGTCGAGCGCATCAAGCAGATGGTGCAGACGGAAACCGGCAAGTATCCTTACAGAAAGCGAAAGCTATATGCCGGCTCCTATTTCGGGCAGCAGACGCTGTTCGACATAGAGCCTGCCGGCAGAGATAAGGAAAAGCTGCTGATGGAGCTGCCGGAAGGAACGCGGCTTATGATGAACGGGTGCGAGGTCACACCTTCTTTTCCGTATCTTATGGATAACGAAGGCAATGTGTACGCCGGCATTCAGGAGCTTGACGCTGCAGTTTTATCGGAAAATTCCATTGCCTGCGACGAGAATGGGGAGCTTCTCTCATTTTCGGTGTTTGACGCCAAGCGGATGAAAGTTCTCTCTATGGAGTCGGCAATGGAACAGTTAGGAATGGATATTGGGTGGTAGGCTCCTCTGCTCACCCAAGCATTAGAAAGGAGTTGCCATGAGAAAGATCACCGTTCTCGACTTTTGCAGTCGGATCGGAATTGCCAGCGATGAGATACCAGTCGTTGTAAAGGCCGGGATCAATATAGTAGGTCGCTACCGCAGTTTATATAAACTGACGGCACAGGCTATGCCCGACTTGCTGGAGGCTAAGGTGCAATCTGTAACCTCGACACGAGAAGAAGTCATCCTTCAAATTACTTTCAAGGACTTCAGCACGAAACGACCATAATCGTATATGAGCGAATAGCACCTCACGGGATTTTTCCCCGTGAGGTGCTTTGTCTTATCACTATTTTTTACTTGCGGGACTATTTTGCCCCTTTGCGGAAATCTGTTGAAATAACACGCATTAAAGTCGTAATTAAAGAGTATAAACCAAAAACAAAGGAGATTTTACCATGCTAATCAGTATCGACCACGGGAATAAACAAATCAAAACCAACCACAGGACCTTTGTGTCCGGGCTTCGGGAAAGCGACACAAAGCCGCCCTTCGGAAAGGATGTTCTGTTCTACAAGGGCAAGTATTATACCCTCACCGATCAGCGCATCCCGTATATGCGGGACAAGACGGCTGACGAACGGTATTTTATCCTCACGCTGTTTGCCGTTGCCTTTGAGCTTGCCGGAACCGAGTACCGCAAGGACGAGATCGTAGATGTGCAGCTTGCGGTAGGCCTGCCGCCTGCCCATTACGGAGCGCAATACGAACGGTTTGAAAACTATTTTCTGAACCGGGATATTATTGACTTCCAGCTCGACGGCAGACCGTACTCTGTATTCATCAGCACGGCGATTTGCTTTCCGCAGGCTTACGCTGCCATTATGCCGATCTATCAGCGGATCCATTCGTATTCAAAGGTTGCAGTGCTGGACATTGGCGGTTTTACTGCCGACTATCTGCTGGTGAAAAACGGCGAGGCGGATCTGTCTGCCTGCGACTCACTGGATAACGGCGTCATCACTCTTTACAATGGAATCAAATCCAAGGTCAATGCGGATTTTGACATCCTCCTGGACGAGTCGGACATTGATGCTATCTTGAAGGATACGCCTACCGATTTTGACGAAAGTGTGATCCGTATCGTGCAGGAGCAGGCGCAACAGTTTATCAACGATCTTTTCGGCAAGCTCAGAGAGCGGATGATTGATTTGCGCTCCGGCAAGGCTGTGTTTGTCGGCGGCGGTTCTATCCTACTGAAGAAACAAATCGAAGCGTCCGGCAAGGTCGGCGCACCGATTTTTGTCGATGAGATTTCCGCCAATACAAAGGGCTACGAGCTGTTGTTCAAGGCCGCTTGTATGGGGTGATGTGAATGGCGAAGAAAGATATTTACAAGTTCACTATTCAATTCAGCGGCGGAGATCCGCAGCATCAGCAGGTTGCGGAAATACTCAATCAGCAGGGGCGCCGGAAAGCACAGTTTCTTGTAAACACAGTTCTGCACTACATTCATTGCTCCGAAACGCCCGATATTCCTCAGCCGTCACCAGTTAATACCGACGCCATTGAAGCAATCGTGCGGCGCATTATGGAGGAATACTCAGAAAAGCCCACCCCAAAAGATGTCGGACAGGCGCCGGAGAAAAAGACGGTCAAATCCGAAGAGATCGCCTTTGATGACGCTGCCGAACTGCTGGGAGAGGATGGTATGGCGGCAATCAAAAATACTATGGCAAGTTTCAGAAGATGAGTAAGGACGGCAGGAGCAAAACTCCTGCCGCCCTTTTATTTTATGGGTCAAAACGGTCTATGCAGCGCATAAACACAATGCAAAGCTCCTGGTACAGATCCTCGTCCAGTCTGCCGTTGATCACGGCGTACTTGAGCAGCAGAGGCCGGTACATGAGCAAAATGCTTGTGATGGCCTCATGGTCACCGTCCTTGGCTCGCCGCAGCATCTGTTCAAATGTCATATCCGTTCACCCTCTCGATGCTCTTCTTCAATTTCCGAATGGACCGGTAATACACCGCGGCCGCACCCTTATACGACAATCCCAGCTGCACGCCGATCACATCGAA
>OIBC01000334.1_pt1 | contig 19538 bp, 19 predicted proteins | sample 1580901 | NCBI WGS metagenome assembly OIBC01 (sample SAMEA3882539, study PRJEB24775) | human gut metagenome | biome: human-associated habitat; feature: intestine environment; material: feces | place: Netherlands | collected 2009/2010 | reverse complement strand
ATGCCGGTGACGAGGTTTGTGGCACCGGGGCCGCTGGTGGCCAGCACAACGCCGGTGCGGCCCGTGGCGCGGGCGTAGCCGTCCGCCGCGTGGGACGCGCCCTGCTCATGGGCGGTCAGCACATGGCGGATGCGGTCCGAGTTTTTATAAAGTTCATCGTACAGATTCAACACTGCGCCGCCGGGATAGCCGAACAGGGTGTCAACGCCCTGCTCGACCAGCACTTCGACGAAGATCTGTGAACCGGTCAATTTCATGTTTCTGCTCCTTCCTGGTTTTAGCACGGCCTGCCGGGGATCTGTAGGGCGGGGTGACCTCACCCCGCCGCGGCGGCCTCCCGTAAGAGGGGCAAAGGATAAAACAAAACAGGCTTTGCCCCTTGTATTCCAAGAGACAAAGCCTGTGTATAGCTCTGCGGTACCACTCTTATTGGGGCAGTGCCCCCACCTCATGGGCCTCCAACAAGGCCCGGCACTGTAACGGGTGCGCCCGTACCGCCCTACTGTGATTTCGGGTGGTCTGCTCCGGGATCAGTTCGCGGTCTGCTGCCCTGCTGCCTTGCACCAACCGGCAGCTCTCTGCAGGGTGCGGGACCGTTACTAACTTCCCATCCACGCATTGTCTGAATGTGTGATAAACTATACCGCACTTTTGCAGATTTGTCAAGACTTGTTTGAAAATTCCGCAACAAATCTTGCAACTTTTTGCGGCGGCGTTTATACTGGTGGTAAAGAGTGTATCTCTTGGGAAAGGAATATGAATATGCTTCGTAATGAATGGCTGGCCCATCTGGATGGGCTTGTTGTGTTCCGCGGTCTGCTGGCGGCGGATGAGGACGCCCTGACGGGCGCTGTCGCCGCGTTTGAGGCGGCGCTGTTTGCCCGTGGCACCAACTGGACCGAGGCCCTGCTGGATGCCGTGCTCGAGGAGGAAAACCTCTGCCTGCGTGTGGCAGCCGGGCAGGATGCCGGGCCCGTGCTGGAGACTGCGCTGAACAGCGAGCTGGACTTTTTGCAGACGCTTGGCCGTGCGCCGCTGGACGAGGTGTTCCCCGGTGCGGCAGTGTTCCTGCCGCGGTGGGAGACAACGCCCGACGCCGACTACCACGCGGCCTATGAGACGCGCCGTGCGGCCATGGGCCAGAAGGGCTACGGCATGTTTGCCCGCCACCATGTCTTTGCGCTGGAGGACGGGCATCTGGTGCCGGTGCGCTACCCCGACCCGCAGCGTCTGAGAGAACTGCCCGGCTACGAGCAGGAGCGCGAGAAGGTCATTGCCAACACCCGCGCCCTGCTGGAGGGCCGCCCGGCCAATAACGTGCTGCTCTACGGCGATGCGGGCACCGGCAAGTCCAGCACGGTCAAGGCAATTGCCAACGAGTTTGCGCCCGACGGCCTGCGCCTGATCGAGGTGAAGAAGAACCAGCTCTACCAGATCCCCGCTCTAATGGACGAGCTGGCAAAGAATCCGCTGAAATTCATCCTCTTTATTGATGACTTGAGTTTTGCCTCCAACGATGACAACTTTGCGGCGCTGAAGGCGATCCTGGAGGGCGGCGTCGGCGGGCGCAGCCATAATGTGGCGGTCTACGCCACAAGCAACCGGCGCCACCTCGTCAAGGAGACGATGGCGGACCGCAGCGGCGACGACCTGCACGCGATGGACACCCGGCAGGAGCTTATGAGCCTGTCGGCCCGGTTCGGCCTGACGGTGACGTTCCAGCAGCCCGACAAGGACCGCTATGACCGCATCCTGCTGGAGCTGGCGAAGCAGTACAATGTCCAGATGCCCAGCGACCAGCTCTTTATCAAGGGTGCCGCCTTTGCCCTGCGCGCCGGTGGCCGCAGCCCGCGCGTAGCCAAGCAGTTTGTGGAGCTGCTGGCGGCGGGCGTCAAGGTATAAAATTTCTCTACCCTGTAGGGGCGAACAATGTTCGCCCCTACATAGCATAAGAATCAGGCGCGCTCCGTCACCAGCTTAAACCCTGCCTCCGTCAGCTTTTGCTTAATGGTCTCGATCTGCGCGGCATCTCGCGTTTCGAGGCCGAGCTTCAGGAAGCAGCTTGTGATGGCCATGTTCGCATCGCTGCGGTCATGGTGGACGCTGACGACGTTCGCACCGCAGGCGGAGACAATGTCGCTGACCAGGCTCAGCTGGCCGGGCTTGTCCTCCAGCGCGATGGTCAGGTTTGCCTTGCGGCCGCTCATCACAAGACCGCGGGTGATGACGCGGTTCAGGATGTTCACATCAATGTTGCCGCCGGAGATGACGCAGGCCACCTTTTTGCCCTCCACCGGCAGCTTGTGGAACAGTACTGCTGCCACCGGCACAGCACCTGCACCCTCAGCCACCAGCTTCTGGTTCTCCATCAGGGAGAGAATGGCCGCCGCCGTCTCGTCCTCGGTCACGGTAACGATATCGTCCACATACTGCTCGCACAGCTGATAGGTCAGCTCGCCCGGGGTCTTGACCTGAATGCCGTCCGCAAAGGTGGAAGCAGCTTTCAGGGTCTGGTACTTGTGCTCGTGCAGGCTGCGGTACATACTGGGAGCACCCTCGGCCTGTACGCCGTACACCTTGACCTCCGGGCGCAGGGTCTTGATGGCAAAGGCAATGCCGGAGATCAGTCCGCCGCCGCCCACCGGCACCACCACAGCATCCACATCCGGCAGCTGGTCAAGGATCTCCAAGCCGATGGTACCCTGCCCGGCGATGACCTGCTCGTCATCGTAGGGGTGGATAAAGGTCATGTCGTACTCCTTTTGCAGCTGCACGGCCTTGTCGTGGGCTTCGTCGTAGGTGCCGGGCACAAGGCAGACCTCCGCGCCCAGATTTTTGGTGTTTTCCACCTTCATCAGGGGTGCGCCGTCCGGCATACAGACGATGCTGCGGATGCCGCGCCGGGTAGCTGCCAGCGCTACCCCCTGCGCATGGTTGCCCGCAGAGCAGGCAATCACGCCCTTGGCGCTCTCCTCCTCAGAAAGCTGGCTGATTTTATAGTAAGCGCCCCGCACCTTAAAGCTGCCGGTGGCCTGCAGGTTCTCGGTCTTAAGGTACAGCTGGCAGTCCTTGGACAGCTTGGGGGCTTCGATGAGGTCGGTCTTGCGCGCTACGTCCTTCAGCACAAAGGCGGCGTGGTAGATCTTATCCAGAGTCAGCATGACAGATACTTCCTTTATTTTTCGTGATGTCATCCAGTATAAGTTACAAAAATTGTTTTGTCAAATGAATTTCATTCACGATAAAAGGCGTAAAAAAGAGAAAGGCAATGGTAAAGCCACCGCCTTTCTCTTTTTATTCTCATTACCGCCCACGGCCACCGCCGCCGCCATGGCTGGAACCACCGCCCATGCCACCGAAGCCGCCGCCAAAGCTGCCGCCGCGCCCGGCACCGCCCCCGAAGGAGCCGCCGCCCATGCCGCCAAAGCCGCCGTAGAAGCCGCCCGGCGGGGGCGGCGGGTTATGCGGGCCGCGCCGCCGTCCACGGGGAGGCCGCGGCCCACCGAAGCACCACAGCCAGCCGCAGGGGCTGGCAAAAACATAGGCCATCGACCGGATAATGACGATGAGCAGCACAACGCTGACCACAAGGGTCAGGATGTCGGTCAGGGTGCTGCCGCCGCTGCTCTGCCCGCCCTGATAGCCGGGCTGCACGGTGCTGCCGTTGCCGCCGGAAAGGCTGACTCCGTAAATATCCGCGATGGTGTTTGCCACGTTGCGGGCACAGGTGGTCACCGCGCCGTCATAATCCTTTGCGGCGAACTGGTCCTCCATGGTCTGGGCGATGGCGCTGGACTGTTTTGCCAGCGTGGTGTTGCGGAAACCGTCGCCGTAGGTCAGGTAGTAGTCGCCGTCCGCATACTGCGCCGACTCCATCACAAGCAGAATCAGAACACCGTTATTGTTGGAGGACGAACCGATGCCCCACGCGTTGAAAGCCTGTGTAGCGTAATCCTCCGTGGAATCATTGCCTGTGTATTCTACTGTCAGTACACCGATCCGCGCGCCGCTGCAACTGGATTCCAGCTGGGCGTTCAGTTCGGTGATGGTCTGTACGGTGCTGCTGCTCAGCACACCGGCACCATCCACCACGCACTGATCCTTGGGCAGGCTGGGCAGCTGGGCGGCAAAAGCCGCCGGGCACAGCACTGCCGCACTGACCACCACGGCCAGCACCAGTGCGCTGATGCGTTTTGCAAAATTTTTCATGCGAAGGGCTCAACCTCCTTCACGCCGGACAAAGCGCCCAGCACACTGGCCGGGAAGCCGCCGACATCCTTCTGATATTCATACACCGCCGTATTGTACTGCAAGGTACCAATGATGGTGGCTGCACTGTTGAACTGGCCGTACTGTCCCTGCACCGCACCCATCTTCATGGGGTCTGCGGCCTGCTCCTGCAATTTTGCATACAGCTGGTCGATGGCAGCGCCCAGTGCCTGATCGGCCTGATACAGCGCGTGCATCGCACTGCCCTGATAATAGGGCAGCGAGGTCAGCGACTGGCTTTTGCCGCCGTTCTGCACCGCTTGCAGACAAGCGGAAAAATCGTTCAGTGCCTCCTGTGCAGCCAGCACCTCGGCGCTGTCTGCGCCAAGGGTGTTGGAGGCAGTGGTCAGAATATTCGCCGCCGTATTCTCCCGGGTGGTCAGCTCCTCGCTCAGGTTATAGCCGTTGTCGGCGGCGACCCCTGTGGTGAACCACTGACGGGCGGTGTTGTATTTGCCGCGCAGCTTGGCGCTGCCAAAGCCGAAAAAGGCGGCCAGCATCACCACTACGCTCAAGACCAGCGCCGCCGCCCGGGTGGAAAGCGCTGCGGGCAGCTTTGCTTCCAGTGCGGCCAGCTTCTGCTGGCGCGGGGTCAGCGTTACGGCCTGCTCCGGCTTTGCTTTTTCGCGGTAGCTGCCCGCGTCAAAACCGCCGGGAGCGGTTTGTTTGTTCTGAGAAAAATCAGCGTTTGCCATTTCAGCTCCGGATCTCCATCATTTTGGTTTTCAGTTCGTCCTCGATGCGGGTCAGCTCCTGCTCGGCGGCAACGCGCTTTGCGCGGCCCTCGCTCTGGATCTTGTTCAGTTCGTCCAGCGTCTCGATCAGGCTCTTGTTGGTCTGCTGCAGGGTCTCGATATCCACGATGCCGCGCTGGCTCTCCTTGGCGGTCTCGATGGTTCCCAGCTTCAGCGCCTCGGCGTTCTTCTTCAGCAGATCGTTGGTCATGTTGGTCACAGCGCGCTCTGCCTGCATAGCCTGCTGGCTGTGTGCCAGACCCAGTGCCAGCACCATCTGGTTCTTCCACAGCGGGATGGTGTTCACGATGGTGGACTGGATCTTTTCCGCCATCATGGTGTTGTTGTTCTGCAGCAGACGGATCTGTGGGCCCATCTGCAAACTGATGTTGCGGGTCAGTTCCAGATCGTACAGCTTTTTCTCAAAGCGCTCGCACTGGTCGGCAAGATCGCGGGCGGCCTGTGCGTCCTCCGGCAGACCGGAGACCTTGGCCTTATCCATGGCCTGCTGCAATTCGTTGGCACGCACATCGGCCAGCTTTTTCTTGCCGGCAAGGATATACATGCTCAGCTCCTTGAAGTAGGCCATGTTCAGCTCATACATTTTGTCCAGCATGGCGATGTCCTTGAGCAGCTGCACCTGATGGGCTTCCAGCATGGACTGGATCTTTTCCACATTGGTCTCGGTCTTGTCGTACTTGGTCTTGAGGGCATCCAGCTGGCTGGTTTTCTTCTTGAAGAAGCCCATAATGCCCTTCTGCTGCTCCTCGTTGGCGTCAAAACTCTTCAGCTCACCGATGAGGTCAGTGATCATATCGCCCACCTCGCCCAGATCCTTGGTGGACACCTTGGAGAGGGCTGCTTCGGAGAAATCGCCGATCTTCTTCTGGCAGGCAGAGCCGTACTGCAGCACCTGCTGGCTGTTGGTGATATCGATCTTCTGGGCAAACTGATCCACCATGGCCTGCTCCTCGGGGCTCAGGTTCACCTGTGCCTCCGGGGCAGGGGCAGCGGCGGGCTTTTCCTCCTGCGGCACAGCGGCGGGGGTGGGGTCCAGCGTCAGGGTGGGCACTGCGGGGGCATCCAGATCAAAGTTCAGAGTATTGTCAGCCATAAGTGATTCCTTCCTTTCAAAATCCCGAGGGGATATTCTGGTTTTACTTGCTCAGACCCTGTCCTTTCAGCATATTCTGCAAAACGGTCAGGTCTGCGGACAGGTCCATGCTCTCTGCCGCATACAGGGCATCCAGCTGGTTTTCAAAAGCCGTGGCAATGGAGGCGGCGTTGTGCTCCACCTCAGCGCGGATGGCGGCGGCGTTCTCGCCCCGCACACCCTGCTTTGCAAGCTTTGCGTACTGCTGCAAAACGTTTACGGCGTCCGGCAGATAGTAGTTGGCAAACCGGCGCACCTGCTTTGCCTTGGCGGGGTTTGCTTCCACGGCTTCCACGATGGAGCGTCCCGCCTTTTCCATGCGGGTCATGGCGGCAGACAGCTGCGGGTCGGGCAAAGCCTCGTTCAGTGCGTGCAGGGTGTCCAGCTTCTGCTGGATATCGGTCAGCATCTGGTCCACATCCTCCACACCGGTGTGGAAGGGTACCTCGTGCTCCACCACCCGGGGCGGGCAGTTTTTTTGTGCCACGCCAAAGGCCACGGCGGCACCGCCCAGCGCCACCAGCAGTGCCCATAATTTGTATACCGGCAGCACCGCGCACAGTACCACGAACACCAGCGCCGCCGCATAAAAGGGCAGCACGCTGGGCTTTTGGGTGCGGATGATCTTGCTCATGGTCATTTCTCCTTGTCCGGGGCAGTGCGCCCCTTATGATATCCATAATACAACGTCCGCAAAAAAACGCAAGTATCCCGCAAAAGAATTTACAGCCTTGTCATCATTTTACGATCCAGTCCGCCAGCGCAGCGCCCCAAAGCTCCTCCAGCCGGGCGGGGCTGCAGGCGGCGTTGGCGGGGCTTGTACTGGGCAGACGGACAGCCGGGATGCCGGTAAGCGGCTGCTGATATTTTGTGTAGATACGGTAAGCTGTGGCACCGTTGCAGAACACCGCCCGGATGGGTGCCTTGCGCAGCAGCCCGGCGATATCGTTGGGCACCACATCCCGGATGGAGGCATCCGATGCGCCGGTGATGGTGCAGCTTTCCAGCGTATCCCACAGTGCCAGCCCGTGGCGCAAAAGCAGCTGCTTTTTGGCGGCGATATCCTCCCGCACGGGCAGCGGCTCCCCGGTCAGCGCCGCCAGCAGCGGCCAGAACCGATTTTGCGGATGGCCGTAGTAAAAGGCCATCTCCCGGCTTTTGGGGCTGGGCCATGTGCCTAAAATCAGCGCCCGGCTGTGGTCATCGTACACCGGTGCAAAGCTCATAAGCTGCCGCCTGCGCTTTCAATATTGCCCCATGCGGAGCCAAAGTCTTTGCCGGAGGGCTCCGCGCGGGGGCCGTCGAACCACAGTTCCTCGATCAGCGCCGCCACGCCATCCTCCCGCACGTCCCCGATGATCCGGTCGGCAGCGGCCTTGGCGTCCGGGGTGCCGTTTGCCATGCAGGCACTCAGGCCCGCGACTTTCAGCATCCCCACATCGTTGGCAGAATCGCCCACAGCCACGGCATCCGCCAGCGTAAGCCCCATCTGTGCACACAGGTCGGCAAGCCCTACGCCCTTATCCATGCCGCCGCGCACGATATCGTAGTAGCAGTAGCCGTCCGCGTTCTGCGCGCCCGTCTGCATCCAGTGCAGACCAAGGTAGCCGTATTTTTCGTGGAAGCGCTCCACTTCCTGCGGCGGCATGGCGGCAAAGGCGGCGTGGGGCATATCCAAAAGATGCCTGTCCTGATCCTCGCCGTCCACGCAGTCCAGCCCGGGGCTGTTCATCATCTGATAGCCGGTGTGCAGATATTCGTACTCGCAGTAGGCGTAATAGGCATCCCGGAAGTTGAATTGCAGCGGGTAGTTATAATCCTCGCAGAAATCCACCAGTACATACATCTCCTCGCTGGTAAGCGGATGCTCGGCTATTACATTGCCCTGCCTGTCCACCACGCAGGCACCGTTGCAGGTAATGGCGTAGTCGTACCGGATGCCGCCCAGCTGGTTTTTGTCCCGGATGCCGGGGTAAGAGCGGCCGGTGCTGAGCACAAACTTGCCCCCGGCAGCCTGCAGCTTTTTTACCGCCTTTACCACCGCCGGGCGGGGCTTTGCCTCACCAAAGGGCATCAGCGTGTTGTCGTAATCGCTTGCCAGAATCTTATATTGCATGGTTCTCTCTCCTGTGTGCATCGTTTTCTCCCAGTATAACACATTTCAAAGTCCAGCGGGAGAGGGGGAATATTAAAAATGCCCTCCGCTTGCGCTCTGGGCAAATATAGCGGAAACTTCTTTTGATATAGAGCGTTTGTCGCGCTCTGCGGAGCGCTCCAAACGCATTTTTCACGGAAAGGGTCGTAAAGACAAGATACAGCCTTTCCCGCAGCGCCGCGCTTTCGCAGAAAGCGGCGCTGCAAATGCCGTTTTCCTCCACGACCCCACCTGTGAAAAAGGGGTTCAGAAACGCCCACAGGCGTTTCTGAACCCCAAAATTAAAAATAATATTTCCTTAGCTTATGCGCAAAGCAAACGCGGCGCGCATTTCAAATCGTTTTCTTCACGGGGAATCAGGCAAACACCGCCACGACCACCTGCATCGCCACGCCCACAAAGGCACCGGCAGCCCATGTCAGGCCGGTGATGAAGAGGTTCTGCTTCCACGAGGGGTTGGCGCGCCACAGCACAGCCAAGCCCACGCCCGCGCCGGTGCACAGCCCCGCCACAAGGCTGGAAAAGCGCAGCGCACCCTCCACATACAGCTGGGTCAGCAGCACGCTGGCGGCGCAGTTGGGGATCAGCCCCACCAGAGCCGCTACCACCGGCTGGAAAAAGCCCATGCCGCCCAGCATCTCGGCGAACACGTCCTCGCCCACGCCCTCTACGATCATGCCGAACACCAGACTGAAAGCGAAGATGAACACAAAGATCTCCAGCGTGTGGCGCAGCGCCGCCTGCCAGATGGGCTTTTCGTTGCCCTCGGCATCGCTGTGCTCCTCGTGGCAGTCCACCTCGTCCGCATGGCCGGTGTAGCCGCCCCGCAGCCCTTTGGGCAGCACGCCCCGTAGGACAAAGTCCAGCACAAAGCCCACCACGATGGCGTACACCACCTTGATGACCATCAGGACGGCCAGCTTATCCCAGTAGGTCGGCATGGAGACCAGCAGCGGGATAGCCTCATCGCTGGTGGCAAGGTACACCGCCATCAGCGTGCCCAGCGTGATGACCCGGGAGGCGTAGAAGTTGGACGCAATGGCGGAGAAGCCGCACTGCGGCACACAGCCCAGTACCGCGCCCGGCACAGCACCCCAGCGCCCGCCGCCTGCCAGCAGCGCCTCGATGCGCTCGCCGTGGCGGTGCTCGATATACTCGATCAGCAGGTAGGCCAGAAACAGAAAGGGCAGCATCTTGGCGGTATCCACCAAGGTTTCGCCCAGAACATCCAAAAACAATTCCATAAATAATCGCTCCAAAGACCCGCAGGGGGTCGTCTCTCAACAATTTGCAATCAGTTTGCATTTTCGTGCAGGGAAGATTATACACGATATCCTTCCCAATTGCAATACCAAATTGCAAATTGGTTGCAATTTTATATTATGGAACATTGCAGCGCGTAAAAAGCGTGAAAAAGAGGTTCTGAAAAGCCCGCGGGCTTTTCAGAACCTCAAAATTTCAAATCATTCTTCCGCTGATGATGCGCAGAGCAACGCGGAGCGCATTCCAAATCGTCCCACGCAGCAAGGAAGCTGTGGTCTGTTTTACCCCTTCAGCGGTACAAAGCCCACAAGGTCCTTGACCACCTCGCCGCCGATGATCAGACCGGCCACTGAGGGCACAAAGGCGTTGGAGCCCGGCACGGTGCGCCGTGCAGTGCACTTGCGCTGAGTGCCCGGGGGACAGATGCAGTGGTCCTTGCAGCTGATGGAGTCATCCTCGATGGGAGTCATGACAGGCTCCTTGGAGTAGACCACCTTCAGGTGCTTGATCTTGCGCTTGCGGCACTCGGTACGCATCACCTTGGCCAGCGGGCAGACCGAGGTCTTGTAGATATCGGTCACCTCAAAGCGGGTGGGGTCCATCTTGTTACCTGCGCCCATGGAGCAGATGATGGGGGTGCCCGCCTCCTTGCATTTCATCACCAGCGCCAGCTTGCCGGTAACGGTGTCGATGGCGTCCACCACATAGTCGTACTGGGTAAAATCGAAATCGTCCTGCGTCTCCGGGCCAAAGAAGCACCGGTGGGTAGTCACCTTGATGTTGGGGTCGATATCGTGGATGCGCTGTTCTGCCACATCCACCTTATACTGCCCTACCGTGCTGCGGGTGGCGATGATCTGACGGTTGAGATTGGTCAGGCAGACCTTATCGTCATCGATCAGATCCAGTGCGCCCACGCCGCTGCGTGCCAGTGCCTCCACCGTGTAGCCGCCCACGCCGCCGATGCCAAACACTGCCACCCGGGCGTGGTGCAGCTTTTCCATAGCCTCTGCACCCAGCAGCAGCTGGGTGCGGGAATATTGATCCTGCATTTTGTTCTCCTTACTTTTCTACGCGGGTGATGGTGCCGCCACCCAGCACCACATCGCCCTGATACAGCACGGCAGCCTGTCCCGGGGTGGGGGCACGCTGAGGCTGGTCGAATTCCAGCCGGAAGCCGTTCTCTGCGGGGTAGACGGTGGCCTGCTGCTCGGCCTGATGATACCGGGTGCGGGCGGTGACCCGCAGCGGCCCGGTCAGCGCCGGAATGGCGATCCAGTTCACATCCTCTGCGTAGACGATGCGGTCGAACAGCTCGCTCTCCGGCCCGACGGTGACGGTATTGGCCTGCATATCCTTGCCGCAGACGTACACCGGCGCACCCAGCGCAAGGCCAAGCCCCTTGCGCTGCCCCAGCGTGTAGCGCACTGCGCCGCTGTGGGTACCCACCACCTTGCCGCTCTGATCCAGAAAATCTCCGGCGGGGTAGTGCTTGCCGGTAAACTGCTCCATAAAGCGGGCATAATCGCCGTCCGGCACAAAGCAGATATCCTGACTGTCGTGCTTTTGGGCGTTGATAAAGCTGTGCTCCTGCGCGATCTTTCGCACCTCGGTCTTGTGCAGCGCCCCCAGCGGCAGGCGGATATGTGCCAGCTGCTCCTGCGTGAGGTTATACAGCACATAGCTCTGATCCTTGCCCTCGTCCAAGCCCTTTTTCAGCAGCCAGTGGCCGGTGGCTGCATCCTGCTCCACCCGGGCGTAGTGGCCGGTGACCACATACTCCATGCCGTGTTCTTCCGCCCAGTCCAGCAGGTGGCGGAACTTCATATATTTATTGCAGTCGATGCAGGGGTTGGGGGTGCCGCCCGCCTCGTAGACGCGGATAAACTTTTCAATGATCTGCGCCCGGAAATCGGCGGTGAAATCCAGCACCTGATACGGCATATCCAGCGCAAAGGCCACCTCGGCGGCGTCCTCGATATCCTTTTCCGAGCAGCAGGTCTGGTAGCCGGACTGTCCCAGCGTTTCGTTGTGGGTAAGCCGCATGGTGATGCCGGTGCAGTCGTAGCCTGCCTGCTGCATCAGACAGGCCGCCACCGAGCTGTCCACGCCGCCGCTCATGGCAATGAGGGCGCGGGGACGGTTTGCAGGGTTCTGAGTGGTCATAGGTTCTCCTTTTATGGGTTCAACATACTAAAGCAGTAGTATAATACTACCGCAGCATAAACCGCTTGTCAAGACGCTATAATTTTCTGCGCCGCAGCCAGCAGTGCCGGTTTTTCGTTGGGGTACTCTGCGCGTATCACGCCGTCCAGCAGCGTCTCCAGCACCCGGCGCAGCGCAGGCCCTGCCGGGATGCCCGCCGCCATCAGGTCGCGTCCGTTCACCGCCAGCTGGCTCACCCGGCAGCATACGCCGTCAGCCTCCAGCTGCCGTGCCCGCTGCGCCGCAAGGGCGCACTCCGAGGCAGCTTGCGGGTGCAGCGCCGCGCACAGCGCACACAGCCGCTCCACGGTGCACAGCCCGTATCGGCCTAAAAGCCGCCGGATGGCAACCTCTCCCGCGTGTGCGGGAGTTTCTCCGAGGACCGTCCGCTGGGGTGGGACCCTGCTGCCGCAGGCAGTAGGGCGGGCGATGGAATGGCCCGATTCGTGTCCGAGGAGAAAGCTCCCGCACACGCCCTCCCCTGCCGTTTCCCGCACCAGCACGGCGGTCTCCTCGATGCAGGCGTTGGAGCAGCGCAGCCGCTTGAGCACCCGGCGGGTATCGGCCTCGCCCAGAGTGCCCAGCAGCGCAGCCCAGCGCACCGGCAGGTTTTCCTCCCCTGCCGGGCAGGCATCCACCACCGGCTTTGCGGCTTCAAGCGCCGCCGGGGTCAGCTCCGGCAGCACCACAGCCAGCACGGCGGGTTCCAGATACGCCCCCGGCTGCGGGGCAGCCAGCAGCTTTGCCAGTTCCTCCTGAATGCGCTCGGCAGAGATGCAGTCTAAGTGCAGTGCCAGCTGCCGCGCCGCCCGGGCGGTGGCTGCGTCCAGTGCAAAGCCGAACCTTGCGGCAAAGCGGTACAGCCGCAGGATACGCAGTGCATCCTCAGTAAACCGCTGCTGTGGCTCCCCCACCGCCCGCAGCAGACCGTTTTGCAAATCTGCCTGCCCGCCAAAGGGGTCTACCAGCCCCTCGGCTTCATTATACGCCATGGCGTTGATGGTAAAATCCCGCCGGGCAAGGTCCTCCCGCACGTCCGGTACGAACTGCACCGCGTCCGGGTGACGGCCATCGGTATAGCTGCCCTCGGTGCGGAAGGTGGTGGTCTCGTACAGCTGCCCGCCGTATTTGATGGTGACCGTACCGTGCTGCAAGCCGGTGGGGATGCACTGCTCTGTCCCGAACAACTCCATCACCTGCTGCGGCAGGGCACTGGTGCACAGGTCCCAGTCGTGGGCGGTGCGTCCCAAAAGACTGTCCCGCACGCAGCCGCCTACGGCATAGGCTGCGTAGCCCGCCGCGTGCAGGGCGTCCAGCAGGGCAGCTGCCCCGGGGTCAAGTGTCAGCTTCATTCCTCGTTCTCCTCGTAATGCAGGGTGATGCGTTTGCCGTCAAAACCACATTCTGCCGCCGGGAAGATGCTTTGCGCCTGTGCAAGATGCTCCTCCGGGTCGGTGATCATGGGGGAATAGTGCACCAGCCACAGCCGCTTTACACCAGCCTTTGCTGCCAGCGCCGCGCTTTGGCCAAAGGTGCTGTGCCCCCACTGCGCGGCCTGCTCCTGCTGCTCCGGCAGGGCATAGGTGGCATCGCAGAGCAGCAGGTCTGCCCCCTGCGCTGCCTGTTCCAGCGCCGGGCAGGGCGCACTGTCGCCGGAAAAGACGAACCGCAGCCCCTTGCGGGGCGCGCCCAGCACCTCGGCGGGCTGCACCATACGCTCTGCCAGCGGGACAGCCTGTCCCCGCTGCAAAAGCCGCCACTGGGTCACCGGTACGCCCAGTGCCCGCGCCTTTTCCGGGTCGAACCTGCCTGCCCGGGGCAAGTCCAGCCGGTAGCCCAGACTGCGCACCCGGTGCTTTGTTGCCACCGGCAGCAGCGTTGCCCCGGCGGGCCATCCATCCGAAAGAGCATCCAGCGCCACAGGCTGCCCGGCGCGGCAGACCAGCGGCTTTACTGCGTAGGGCAGCGGCCCGGTCAGGGCATACACTGCCCGCCAGACCTCCAAAAGCCCCTCCGGCCCCAGCAGCACCAGCGGACGAGTGCGCCCCTGCGCCCCAAGGGTCTGCAAAAGCCCGGGCAGACCAAAGATATGGTCTCCGTGATAGTGGGTCAGACAGATGGCGTCTGCGCGCATCAGGTTCACCCCGGCGCGGCGGGCGGCAGTCTGGGTGCCCTCGCCGCAGTCCAGCAGCAGGCTGTGCCCGCCGCACTCCGCCACAGCGGCGGTCAGGGCGCGCTCCGGCAGCGGCATGGTGGCAGCCGTGCCCAGCAGTGTAATGGTCAGCATAAGCAGTTCCTCCGTGGTTCTTCCCTGTTATCTTACCACAAACCCCGCTTGTGCACAATTCTTTCTGCTGTGGCATAAGCTGGGCAGAGCCTTGAAAAAGGAGGGCACAGCCTATGCAGCGTGACCGCAGAAAACGCTATTCCCCCGCCCGGCATCCGGTGCTTTTGCGCAGGGTGCTTTTGGTGCTGTGCATTCTGGCGGTGCTGTGGCTGGGGTACAGCTGCATGATGCCGCAGCTGCTTTTTTCTGCCCGGGGCACCATGATCTTTGTGCCAGACCCGCCGCTGCGGGGGTAGCGGGAAAAATTTTCATTTCATGAATCACCAGACGCAAAAACAGGGCTGCTGCACGTTGCTTTGTGCAGCAGCCCTGTTTCCAATTTATAAACTTTCCAATACCTTTTTCCCGGTCAGCGGGTCGGGGATACCCAGCAGCGCCAGTATAATGGCCATGCGGATATACACACCGTTATGCACCTGATCGAAATAAGCGGCGCGGGGGTCGTTGTCCACGTCCGGCTTGATCTCGTCGATGCGGGGGAGCGGATGCAGCACCGGCATGGTGGGCGGTGCCAGCTGCAGCAGCTTTTCGTCCAGCGCATAGCAGCCTTTCAACCGCAGATAGTCCTCTTCGTTGAAAAAGCGCTCCTGCTGGATGCGGGTCATATACAGCACGTCCAGCCCGGGCAACTCGGCCTCAAGGTCGGCGGTCTCCTTGTAGTTCTGGTGCAGCGGGGTCAGGGTCTCGTCCTTGACGTACTGCGGGATGCGCAGTTCCTCGGGCGAGATGAACACGAACCGGTTGCCCTCGAACTGGCTCAGCGCGGCGGTGAGGGAGTGCACCGTCCGGCCGAACTTGAGGTCGCCGCAGAAACCGATGGTCAAATGATCCAGCCGCCCTTTGCGCTGGCGAATGGTCATCAGGTCGATCATGGTCTGGGAGGGGTGGGCGTGGCCGCCATCGCCTGCATTGATGACGGGCACACGCGCATACATGGATGCCCGCAGCGGTGCGCCCTCCTTGGGGTGGCGCATGGCAATGACATCTGCATAGTTGCTCACCACACGGGCAGTATCGGCCACCGTTTCGCCCTTGCTGGCGCTGGAAAGCTGCGCCCCGGCAAAGCCCAGCGTCTTGCCGCCCAGCCGCAGCATGGCCGACTCGAAGGAAAGGCGGGTGCGGGTGCTGGGCTCGTAGAACAGGGTGGCCAGAATGCGGCCATCGCACAGGTGGGCGTAGGGCGCGGGGTCGGCCTCCATCCGGTCGGCAAGGTCGAGCAGTGCCAGCTGCTCGGCCAGAGAAAAGCTGCCGGGCTCAATAAAATGTCTCACAGCCATTCTCCCTTCAGCACAAATTTTTCGCGCTCGGCGCCGGTGGAAACAAACTGGATCTCGTGCCCCAGCTGCTTTTCAAGGAACTCCACATAGGCCTTGGCTTCCTTGGGCAGCTCTGCCCAGCTGCGGCAGCCGGAGATATCCTTGTTCCAGCCGGGCAGCAGCGTGACCACCGGCTGCACACGGTCAAGGTCGGACAGGGTGTCGAAGCGGGGGACTTCCACGCCGTCCAGCTTGTAACCGGTGATGACCGGGATCTGCTTCATGCTGCTCAGCACATCCAGCTTGGTCAGCGCGATCTTATCCGCGCCCTGACATTGCAGGCCGTAGCGGCTGGCAACGCAGTCAAAGGGGCCCACCCGGCGGGGACGTCCGGTGGCTGCGCCGTACTCGCCGCCGGCCTTGCGCAGCTTTTCGTTCCACGCTTCTCCCATTGCGTTCTCTGCCGCAAAGGGGCCTGCGCCTACACAGGTGGAGTAGGCCTTCAGCACACCCACCACATGGTCCAGCTTGCAGTTGGGGATGCCCGCACCCAGCGGCGCGTAGGCTGCCAGCGTGTTGGAACTGGAAGTGAACGGGAAGATGCCGTAGTCGATATCCCGCATTGCGCCCAGCTGCGCTTCCAGTACGATGCGCTTGCCGCTGTCGTGCGCCTGCTGCAAGAAAGCGCCTACATCACAGATGAAGGGCGCAAAGTACGCAGCCTGCTGCCTGCACCAGTTCAGCAGGGCATCGTAGCTCATGGGCTCCTGATGATAGCAGCCCGCCAGCTCCATGTTTTTGGCGTCCAGGATCATGTGCAGACGGTTCTGGGTGCGCTCCTCGTCCAGATGCAAAAGATCACCCAGACGCAGGGTCTTTTTGCGGTACTTGTCGCTGTAAGCGTAGGCGATGCCGCGCCGGGTAGAACCGAACGCGCCGCCCTTTTTGGCAAGGCGGTCCTCTTCCAGCCCATCCTGTACCTTGTGCCACGGCATGGAGATGGTAGCCTTATCGGAGAGTTTCAGGTTCTCCGGCTCCACCTTTACGCCGCGCGCCTCGATGGCCTCCATCTCTCCGGCCAGATGCTCGAGGTCGATCACCATGCCGGTGCCCAGCACGCAGGTCACCTCCGGGTGCAGGATGCCGGAGGGCAGCAGGTTCAGGATGAACTTGCCCTTCTCGGTCACAACGGTATGACCGGCATTGTTGCCGCCCTGATAGCGCGCAACGATATCGGCATTTTCGGCCAGCAGGTCGATGACGCGGCCCTTGCCCTCATCGCCCCAGTTGATTCCAGTAACAGCGGTCAGCATAAACTTCATTTACCTTCTTTTCATTCTTGTTTCCTGTTCGCGGTGTCTATTATACGAGCGTGCAGAGAATATGTAAAAAGTATCCTGTGTATAGCAGCAATATGTTTTTTACATTGCAGAGGCTGCTGCCCGCATCCGGCACAGCCAAGCCGTAAAAAGCGCTTGCAATTCCGGCGCGCCGTGCTATGATACAAGAAGAGCATAAAGCCGCTTCTGCCGCTGGCCGCGCCGGAAGCCCGACAGGAAAGAGAGGCTGCACCTATGTATGTGGACTGGGAATACTACAAGATTTTCTACTATGTGGCAAAATATCAGAACTTCACCCGCGCGGCGCGGGTGCTGGGCAACAATCAGCCCAACATCACCCACGCCATGAACCGGCTGGAAAGCCAGCTGAACTGCGTGCTGTTCATCCGCTCCAACCGGGGCGTCACCTTAACGCCGGAGGGAGAGCTGCTGTATTCCCGCATTGCCTCGGCAGCGGTGCAGATACAGGATGCCGAGGAGGAACTGAGCGCCACCGCCACGCTGGAGCACGGTGCCATCAGCATCAGCACCACCGAGACCGCTTTGAACATCTACCTGTCCGAAAAGCTGCGCGCTTTCCATACAGAGTACCCGGGCATCCGGCTGCGCATCTCCAACCACTCCACTCCGCAGGCGGTGCAGGCGGTACGCAACGGCGAGGTAGATTTTGCCATCGTGACCACCCCCGCAGAGGTGGAAAACGGGCTGAAAATGGTAGAGCTGATGCCCTTTTATGAAGTCCTTGTGGGCGGAAAGACCTTTACGGCGCTGGCCAGCCAGACCCTGAGCCTGAAGGAGCTGGCCGGTTATCCCCTGATCTGCCTGAACGAGGAGAGCATGACCCGCAGCTTTTACCGGCAATTCTTTCTGGAACATGACGCAGTGCTGAAACCTGACACCGAGGCCGCCACCACCGACCAGATGCTCACGCTGGTCAAAAGCGAGTTGGGACTGGCCTTTATGCCAGAGCCCATGGCAGCACCCCTGCTGGCCAGCGGAGAACTGGTACAGCTGCACTTGCAGGAGATCATCCCCTCCCGCTCCATCTGCCTTGTCTACGACCATCACCGCCCGCTGAACACCGCCGCCCGGAAATTCCAGCAGCTGCTGACCAAGGCCGGGACACGGAGCGCAGAGCGTAAATAAAACCAATACTCCGGGCGTTATTACACGACTGCAATCCTAACGGTTTCTACAAAAGGCTTCCCCCGGTCGGGGGAAGCCTTTTGTTCCGACAGCTTTCAGCCAAAAAGGGCTGCTGCACCAATGATGTGCAACAGCCCCTTTTTTGTTATTTCCGGGCGCTCTGCGTCAGCTCCCGCTGCTCCTCCTGCAGCTCCTGCTTCAGGGTGCGGTCGATCTCCCGGGTCTCCTGCCGGATGGCGGTCAGGTCTTTTTCGATGACCGGGTTCTCTTCCAGTTCCTCCCGGATGAACATCAGCGTAAAGCTGACCAGCAAAAAGCAACAGGAGAGCCAGATGGCTCTGCCGCCCAGCTGCGCCGCGCTCTTGCTGCCCAGCCCTGCCCCCAACGCGAACAGGAATATGATGCCGAAGTAGCGCACCATCCTATCCTTTGCGTGGGGTTCATGGGACTTGCGCCAGATGCAAAAGGCCTCCACGCCGCTGCGCAGGTCGCCGATGCACATGGTACTGGCAAAGGCGTAGCCGTTCACCTTGCGGAAAGCCTGTACCTGCATGGCGCAGGAGAAGGAAACAATGGCGTTGGCCAGCAGGTTCTGCGATTGCGGCAGAAAGCCCACCACGAACAGCAGCAGCACCTCGCCCAGCACCACCAGCTGCCGCCAGTGCAGCCGCTGCATCGCCTGAAAGTGCTCCCGCATTTTTTCCGCAGCCAGAACCCCCAGCGCAAAGGCGCACAACGGCACCAGATAGTGCAGCACCTTATCCCACCGGCCATCCATGATATTGGTGCTCAGCAGCACGATATTGCCGGTCTGGGCATTGGCAAACACCTTGCCCCGGAACAGATAGGTGTAGGCATCCTGCAAGCCGCCGGACAGCGAAAGGAACACCGCCGTAAGAAAGGACTCGGACATTTGCCCGTGATGCTTTGTTTTCATACTTGTACCCTCTTTTCGGGCTCTATTATAATACATTTTGCAGCAGTTTCTGATATCATTTTTACATACCGGCTATGTTTTCCGCTCCAAAAGGCACAAAAAGCGCGGGTGTCCTTCCCTATTTCACCGCAATCTGTTAGAATAGGGAAAGAGAATATTGCATACAGGAAGGAGCTCTTATTATGAAGATCGCAATTCCCTACGAAAACGGTCAGGTGTTCCAGCACTTCGGCCACTCTGCGCAGTTCAAGCTGTACACCGCCGAGGAGGGCCGCATCACCGGTGCCGAGGTGGTCTCCACCGACGGGCAGGGGCACGGTGCACTGGTGGGCTTTCTGGTGCGCAACGGCGTAAATGTGCTGCTGTGCGGCGGCATTGGCGGCGGGGCACAGATGGCGCTGGCACAGGCCGGCATCCGGCTGTGCGGCGGCATTACCGGCGACGCCGACAGCGCTGCGGCGGCTTATCTTGCCGGCACGCTGGTCTTTGACCCCAACGCCCGCTGCACCCACCACGACCACGAGGAGGGTCACAGCTGCGGCTCTCATGCCTGCCACGCCGACAAGGGCGGCTGCACCGGTAGCTGCCACTAAAGGCCGCTCCCCTTTCCGGGCGGGACGATTTTGAATGCCCTCCGCTTGCGCTCTGGGCATAAGCTAAGGAAAAAATATTTATAATTTCGGAATACCGGAGCGTCTGCGGACGCTCCGGTATTCCATTTTCACGGGGAAGG
>OIBC01000315.1_pt1 | contig 20213 bp, 24 predicted proteins | sample 1580901 | NCBI WGS metagenome assembly OIBC01 (sample SAMEA3882539, study PRJEB24775) | human gut metagenome | biome: human-associated habitat; feature: intestine environment; material: feces | place: Netherlands | collected 2009/2010 | reverse complement strand
AGCACTTTCACACCGCCGCCCCTTCGGGGCTGGCAGTATGAAAGTGCTTTTGCGCGCTCCCGCGGGGATTGCCTGGGGCGGCTGAGGACAGCAATAGCCGCATCAGTCGCCCCAGAACAGGGCATCAGCCCCGCCGCCTACGGGCACTCACCCAGAGGTCATCAATTCACTGCTGGGCCTTACTTTTTAATCCTATCGCGTCACTTAAATATCAAGTTCATGTTGAGTAGATGCTACACGGCAGGATGTCAGGCCCTTCATATTTGCAGAGCCACAAGTGAAGTTAGCATAGTAAGCATCCGCAGGCCACGAATTCGTACTATATACACTTGTTGACGTTCCAGCCTTAATCGTTACATCAGACCCGGACACAAGAGTACCAGTATCGGAACCTCTCGTTATAGTAAACTGAATATCACCTTTGCCCTGATTGCTAATCCATACCTTCGCATAGGGATAAGAAGATGTTACCTCAAATTTCTTACTCATCTCAGTCCCGGACAAGGAAACATTCGTCCAACGTGTGGTGCTTGCATACGGAACCGGCTGGGATGCAAGCTCTTCCATTTCTTCCGGGTCAATGATTTCAAACACGAGATCCCCGACAACTATAATATCTCCAGGCTCTCCTTCAATGACAACCTCATGAGCCCCACTTGCCGTAGAACCAGAGACACTATTCGCCGCCTGGGGGACCTCCCCTTCTGCTTCCGCTGCCACTGACACACTCATCAAGGCCATACACATGGCACACACGAGACCAATACTTGTAAGTTTCTTCATCATAATCATCTTCCTTTCTTAATCTGTTCGTCTGCCTACTTCCTACTTACCACCATAATTATATCACTTTTCCTATATTTATCAAGAATTGCCCCCTTTCCCGAATTGATGGACAAAAAAACATTCGTTATAATGGAAAGGAAAGGGGACAAAGGAAATGGAAAACAAACGCAAAAAAGGGATAGCGCCGCCCCGGTACGACGAGGCGTTCAAGGCCGGAGCGATCCGGATGGTGACAGAACAGGGCCGTCCGAGCACAGAGGTTGCCAAGGAACTTGGTATCTGCATCGACACCCTGCGCAGCTGGCTGAAGGCCGCAGGCGTACAGGCAGGTCAGGCAGACCGCCAGAACCGGGACAGCCGCCGGACACGTGAGCTGGAAGCGGAGGTGCGTGCACTGCGCAAGCAGCTAGCAGAGAAAGATGAGGTTATTGACGTGCTAAAAAAATCCGTCGGCATACTTTCCAGACCATAGAGGACAAATATCGGTACATCAAGGCCGACCGTTCGGGAGTCTCTGTGGAGAAATTATGCCGCTTGCTGGAAATCTCCCGAAGCGGGTACTATGCCTGGCTTACACGCCGTCAAAGCCAGCGGGCACAGCACAATCAGGCGTTAACGAGAGAACTGGTATATTTGCATGAGAAATACCCCGCGTTGGGTCTGGACAGCCTGTATCACATGTTGAAGGCTAGCAATTCCTGCTCACGCGGGAGGGTCCACCGGCTAATGAAAGCCGCCGGAATCCACTCCATGCGCAAAAAGGCCTACAAATCCACCACGAACTCCCGCCATAGCCATCCCATCGCGCCCAATCTGCTGAAGCGTCAATTTTCTTTTACACAACCGAATCAGGCCTGGGTAGGTGATATCACCTATATTCCCACCGGCGAGGGCTGGCTGTATTTGGCTGCCGTCAAAGACTTATGCACCAAGAAGGTTGTGGGTTACGCCTTTTCCAGCCGCATCGACACGCAGTTAACCCTATCCGCATTGGACATGGCGGTACGCCGTGAACGGCCCGGCCCTGGCCTGATTTTCCACAGCGATAGGGGCGTCCAGTATGCCGCAGAAGCCTTTCGAGACCGGCTTGCCGCGCTGGGCATCCGGCAAAGCATGTCCCGCAAAGGCGACCCTTACGACAACGCTGTGGCAGAGAACTTTTTCAGCTGCCTCAAATGTGAACTGGTTCACCTGCACCGCTATGACTCCCGCCGTGCTGCTCAAGCGGATATTTTTGCCTATATCGAGGCCTTTTACAATACGCTGCGCCCGCATTCCGCCATTGACTGGCTCTCACCGTGCGCTTTTGAACTGCGGCTGCGTAATGCCTCTGTCGCCTGATCTGAGAGATTTTACGTATTACTGCGATTCATTCCGTTTTTCCGCGCTTTTTACTGTCTATTTTTTCGGGAAGGGCTCAAATTTCTTTTACAGGAACAATCCGTGAAACAGCCGCCTGAGCCATCCTTGCCTTTCTACTGGCCCCTCGCCTTGTTCCTCTATCTCGTCCCTGTTAGTGAGGAACTGCTGCTGGATCATTCCCGCATGGAGAGCCTGAGCCGCTGCCGCCGTCTTCTGGGCAGCAAGCAGGGCCTCGGTCAATTTTTCAATCTGTTGGTCTTTCACTTCAAGCTGCTCTTGCAGCGTGTCAATGGTAGCCTGTAAGACTGAAACAACATCAGCCTCTTTGAGCTGCTCCGACACCGCTCCAATGGGGCGCTCCGTATGCGCTCCATTGGAGCGGTCAGCTTTCAAAAAGTCTTGTTTTATCAGCGTTTCAGCCTGCTCCGATAGATACAAGACCCCCTGCTCCGTATGCGCATACGGAGCGCAAACCGTATGCAGCTTGCCTTTGTATCGCTTATAGACCGCCTGCTTTGATACCCCTATCTCGTCGGCTATCTGCCGGATTGTTTTCATACCTTTACGAACAAGCCGATAGGGCACACACCCTCAAATCCAGGCGTCGATATGTACCAGCAGCCGGGGCCGGTCGGCTCCCAGGACACCTCCAGGGTAATATCATGCCACCCATCTGGAAACAAGGCTGTAAAACCCTGTCCAGCGTGTACACCGTCCCCCTCCAGGAGTAGACGGGGGTGCGGATCATCGTCTTCTGGATTGGGGAGCTGCAGCTGTGCGATCCTCTCTTTACCCCAGCTCATAACCGGCCCTTCCTTTCTCAATCGTCATAGTGGCCCAAGCAGGAGATAATATAGACAATCTCTCCTTGCTCATAGTAAACAATGCGATTGGTTTCATCAATGCGGCGGCTCCACCAGCCGCTCAGGTTCTCCCGCAGCGGCTCCGGCTTGCCGATCCCCTGGTAGGGGCTTCTCAGAATATCCTTTATCAGCGCGTTGATCCGTTTCAGCGTCTTTTTATCCTGTGTCTGCCAATACAAATAGTCACTCCACGCCCGATCCTCCCACAACAGCTTCATCAGTCCACCTCAATCAGGTCATGCTCGGCAAAGTGAGCCTTACCATCCTTCACATCCTGCATAACGCTTTCCAGGTAGCGGAGGTTCCTTTCCGAGTAGAACGGATCAGCCGAAATCTCAAACGGAATACGGTACTCCCTGCCGACCTTTTTTGCAAACATCGTAAACGCGGCGCTCATGGAAAGGCCCATCTCGGCACAGGCTCGTTCCATCCTTTTTTTCACATCTTCATCCAACTTAAAATTCACATTGACCGTGTGTGCCATATCCAACACTCCTTTCCTACTCATATTATATGCAAAAACAAAGAAAAATACAAGTATTTTTCTTTGCCATTCTGCAAATGCGTCACACCGATATGTAGACATTTACAGGTGGTAAAACCCTTGATTTACAAGGCTTTCCGGGCGCAATAGAGTGGGGGTGGTATGTTTTACCCTCAAACCGCCGGAAAAGCCCTCCTGGGCCGTTCCAGAGCCGGAAACCACCCCTAATCCTCACCCTGGCCTAATGCCTCCACCAGCAGATCACTCAACGCCTGTGACGGCCGTACCCGTGCCACCATGTGTCCGTCCTCCTGCCTCACCGCAGGCGGCTCGCTGTCCCACCATTTTCGGATCGTCTTAGGATCAAGGCCAGTATCTCGATGACAGTCCGCTTTGCGACCGGCTGGATGCTGCTGCCGCCATTCATAGACCTTCTTTTGAGCCTTTGGTCGCCCGTCCTTATTTCTCCATTTCCCATCCGGGTCATCAAACGCTTGTACAACCCTCGCTCTACCTAAATGCTCTGCCTGTTTACGCCAATTTCTCTTGTTAACCGGCATAGTCATCCCAGAGAGCTTGGAAATGTCGTCTCTCGGAAAGGTTACATAGTCCTCGTTGAACATCTCCAGAGCGCACACAATATCGTCCTTTGTGAAGCGGTTGATGTCCTCCTCACTCATATCATCGTAAGGCTTGAGCAGGTCAAAAGCGTCTCGGCGCAGCTCCGCTTCGTCTATGTTACATTTCTTAGCATAGATGGCTAAGGTCATAATGCCATAAAAACGGTGTCCTACCTTGATTTCATCTGCAATGCGGTGCAGCCACCAGTCATAAAGATCCCGCTTCACCGTCCAGCGCCCCCGGCGCTCCTTCTTCACCACCCGGCGATCATACCAGTCCGGATACTTCTCTTTTGCCTCGGCCAGAGACAGGCGGCTCTTTCGCATGAGTGCCTGTATGCGCTGCTGCTCTCCATTGCTGTCCGGGATATAGTCCAGCAGCTTCTCCAGCGCCACCGCACCGCCATAACGATAAGCCACCACAGGATAGTCCTTCCCCAGCTTAGAGCTGGTGCCAACCACACGGAATCCCTGTAAAATACCCTGCATTTGCGGCTCCTTGATGGACGAAGTAAACCTGTTCCAGATCTGCCGGGTAAGAGCGTATTTCAGTTCCTTCAAAATCTTCTGATTCTGCGGGTACATAGGAATCGGCTCCGTCAGCACATAATACAGATGCAGGCCGGTTCCGCTGTTTACCACGAAGGTAGCCCTGGGAATAATGTCCTTGTTCATCTGATGCAGCGTATCCCGGAGCTGCGGCATCCCTACACCGTCAAGGTCAAAGACCATCGCATAGAGATACCTGGCATTCTGCCCACGGCGCTGCCGTCCAAAATATGAGATAGGGGACATGATTGTAAAATCTGTGCCCTGGATCTCACTCAGTTCCTCCAGCTCGTCCGTAATCAAATGCCGTCGAGCTTTCCCATCTCCCTCAATTTCCAACGCTACACCATTTTCCCGGCTGTCCTGCTTTTTTGGAACAGTCAGCGCAATAGCGTTTCCCTTGGCATCTTCATAATGCCCTTTCCTCTCAAATGATCCTTCCGGGAAGATCTCTCGATAAAACTCATACGGCTCCACCGGCTCCAGATACTGCCGGAGGTGGGCATTCTTCTCCCGATAAAGTGCCTGCTGCCGCTCCAAAGCAGTCTGCTGATCCATAGCCATAAAAATACCTCCAATCCAGAAAAGAAAAAAGAAGCAAAAAAGAAAATCCGCTGCGGCGGGGAATCGCCTGCGGGCGGGAAGGGGGAAAAGGGGAGCCAAAGAGCGCCGCCTACGGCGGCTTAAAGAGAAAGTCACCTCCCCTTTTCCCCCTCGCTCCGGGGCATGGAAATGATGGAAAACCTTTCAGGTTTACCACATTCCCACACCCCTCCGCACACCCTCTTTTCCCCTCCGACTTTCTCCCTTTCTGAGAGAAAATTTCTCTTTTTTGTTTTGGGGCCAAAGGCCCTTAGGGGGGCATATATTATCAATACAGTAATTCCCTATTTTCGTCTGTTATTATAGCCTGTCCGAAAGCCGGTTGCAAGCCCCTTCGGACAGGCTATTTTCACAGGCTCATATCGCCCCAAGAATGACCTCTCTCGTGCTGTTTTTCCTGCCGGTAAGTCTGATGCTCCGGCAGTAGATCTCTCGCCTTATCGACGAGGTGGAGAAGCTGCTTCGGCAGGTGACGCTCCAGCATATCCAGTACCCGATCAATGCCCTCCAGCAGCCGATCTGAAAAGCTGCGTTCTTCCTCCAACGCCTCCTTCAGTTCCTCGTTTTCACTCCATAGCTGCCGATTTTGGCTTTCAAGACGGCTACGCTGCGCTGCCGCCTCCATCTTCTCATGGACGGAAGGAATCTTCTTTTTCAGCTCTGCTTTTTCTTCTTCCAGCACAGCGTTTTTCTTCTTCAGATCTACGACCGTCTGCTTTGCGGCAGCTCCAGTCATAGCTACATCCTTTAGCTGCCGGATCTGGTCCACAGTAACGCCCTTGACAGCCCCTGTGAGCGTTTTTTCCGGCTGGATGGTATCGAAGTCCACCCGCACCCGTTCTGCGGCCTTCAGCGCCGCCACAGTGCCGGAGAGCGACTTAATCTCTCCCTTCAGCTCCGTTTTCTTCTCCTGCATATCTGCCAGCTCCTGCAAGGCTGCCGCTGTCTGCTCCTGCACGGCCTCGGCCTCCTGGATCGCCGCCCGGTACTCCGGCAGCTCCATGTGCCGCCGGTTACTGCCGAGAGAAATAATTTCAAATTCATGCTGCTGAGCGATCTCCGTCAGCACTTCCTTCTCCCGATCCATCCAAGCCTTCCACTCGGTCTGTTTCCGACCAACACCTGTAAAGCCCTGCTGCTTGAGCGCCTGCTTCATAGACACTCTCGTTGACAGTCCCCTCGTCTGCTCCGTTGCTACCGGGATATAGTCTACATGAAGGTGCGGCGTGGCTTCGTCCATGTGCAGCACCATGTTGAACACATGGAGATGGGGATTCCGCTCCTGAAAGCTCTTTGCGTACTCAATCAGAGCCTCCGCTGCCCGCTGGCCGCCCTCCGTACCGCAGCCGCAGTCATTCAGATTGCCGATCTGGAAGATGGCCTCATGGAACAGCTTCTCCTGCTTGCTCTGCCGGATATGCTCGTAGTAGTCTGGGATCTTATCCCTTGTCTTTTTCTTCCCGGCGTTGTATGCCTCCAGTGCCTCGTCGAAGATCTCATGGTAGACCTGTTTCAGATCATCGTTGCAAAAAGTCACATTCTGCTCCGTCCGGCTCCGGTCTACATTCGCCGCTGAAAATCTCCGGTTGTTATGCCGGATACTGCCCCGGCCAGTCATGCCGGAAATAGTTGTACCGATAAAATCACCCACCCTTTCTATCGTCTAAACCTCTTACCAATCCCATCTTACCATAGCCCCTGCAAGGGGGCAAGACCTCTTTGTTACTTTCTCGGTGAGAAAGTAACGCAAAAGCACTTTCACACCGCCGCCCCTTCGGGGCTGGCAGTATGAAAGTGCTTTTGCGCCCTGCCGGGGGCTAAAAGAAGCAGCCTCACAACTGTCTCCAAGAATTTCTGTTGTCACTCTACTTCTTCTGGTGCAAGAGGATAGCCACACAATTCATCTTCCTGTGCAGAAACCTCTGCGTCCTCTGTTTTTACAAGGCCGCTTTCTTCAAGCAAATCTGGCGGCACAGCACTTACAGCTAACTGTTGTTCTTCCGGCAAGCTATTATACCAATCCAGCCATTCAAGCGTTTCTTTGGAAAGGCCCTCCGCATCTACCATCCGATCACCATATCGGACTTGATTTCCGGCTCCTTCTCTTTGCTCAAAAACGATCCATTTCTCGTTCATAAAAATCTCTATGGTATTGTCGGCCCCGTATTGATATTCAAATCCTGTTCCAAAATTAGATTGGTTATCCTTTGTCGGTATCTCAGAGCCATCAACCGATGAAGTGATTTCCCCGTCCATTACCCCGCAACGGCCACTTATGGTACTTTCTTTCCCCGTATCATAGTAGAGTTTGCCATCCACCATTACCATAGGGATTTTATCCCATTCTTGCGTTTCTTCCTGTCCCGGCAGTTCATTCTCACTTACAGGAACAATCTCATATTGGTAGTTGTCCCAATAAGATTCAATATCAGCTGCTGTAAAATAATCCAGTTTCTCCTCTGGAAGTTTCAGTCTGCCTGACTTTACTGCTTCTGCACAGTAGATAATCTCATAACTTGTATCATTTGAGAGATTAAACCGAAAACTTGTTACTGTCCCTCCAGCAACAGGCTCCGTTTTTTTATCGCTTACCTCCAATCCCGAAAACAGAAAATAAATATCCTCTATATCATCGGTTTTTGTAATGACTTGCTTTTCAGCGGAGTTTGGCACAACATTGCGATACATCTCGATATTATTCACATCAGCAACATCAAAAGGCATTGAAATAGTTTCCTTTTTTTCGCAACCAGTGAATACCAAAACCATAGCCGCCACCAAAACAAGAGCAATCTTTTTCACTGTATCACACCGCCTTTCTTAACTTGTAGTGACGAAAAAAATATCCTTTTGTTTCCTATCTGCCACCAAAAATTTTTGAAAACCAGCTTTTTTTCTGTTCCGGTTCCTGCTGATCCGTTCCAGCCTCCCCGGTAATAAGCTGCTGCTGGATTGTCCCCGCGTGTAGGGCCTGGGCCGCTGCCGCTGTCTGCTGGGCGGCGGCCAGCGCGTCAGTAAGCCGGGTAATGGTCTGGGCCTGCTGCTCGATCTGCCGGTCTTTCACTTCAAGCTGCCCCTGCAGCGTGTCGATGGTGGCCTGTAAAACAGAAATCACACCATCAACCTCTGCTGTTTTTTCTGCATTTTTGGTTGACGGCGCGTCAACCAAACCGTCAACCGCGCCCGTCAACTGGTTGTCGGTGGTTGACGGTGCAATTTCAGAAAACGCCTGTTTTATCAGCTTTTCGCCGTCAACCTCTACCATCAACCTACCGTCAACCGTTGCCGTCAACCCCTGTAAACTGGTTGACAGTGGTTCACGCTTAATTTTTTTGAAAACAGCTTGCTTTGATACCCCTATCTCGTCAGCTATCTGCCGGATCGTTTTCATACCTTTACGAACAGGCCCACAGGACACACGCCCTTAAACCCCGGCGTAGATATGTACCAGCAGCCGGGGCCTGTCGGCTCCCACGCTACTTCCAGGGTAATCTCGTGCCACCCATCAGGGAACAGGGCCGTAAAACCCTGCCCTGCGTGTATGCCGCGACCTTCCAGGAGCAGCCGAGGGTGCGGATCATCGTCTGCCGGATCGGGAAGCTGTATCTGCGCGATCCTCTCTTTATCCCAGCTCATAGACCTTTCCTCCTTCCCCTAAAATAAATCGCTATGCGATCCCGTCCGGGTGAGATATAAAATCAGCTCGTCCCCGTCCACTTCGTAGATCAGCAACCAATCCGGCGTAATGTGGCACTCACGACACCCCGTATAATCCCCGGAAAGTTGGTGCTCCCTGTTCTTCTCTGGCAACGGCTCCCCCGCAGCCAGCTTTTTAATAATATCCGTCAGCAAAGAAATATCAAAGCCGCGCTTTTTCACGCGCTTCAAATCCTTCTGAAATTTTGTGGTTGGTCTTATGTTATACATCGGCAAGCAGCTCCTCCATCATCTGATCGACATTGGAATAGGTCTTGCCGAGGCTCGGATCGGCCTTCATTCTCTTTACTTCCTTGATTGCTTCAACGGTTTCAGCGTTCGGCACATCGCCGCTGATTTCAAAGGGTATTCTATACTCCCGCACCGCCTTACGCGCAAAAACATTGAACGCCGTTGTCATCGTCATTCCCATATCAGCACAGAACGCCTCAAACTGCCGCTTCAAGTCTGCGTCCATACGAATGTTAATATTTGTATTTGCCATAGGTAGCAACTCCTTTCATTCTTATTATATCCATTGTATAACTTTTTATTTACAATGTCAATATATGTTCCTGACCGTTTACCCAAGCACTGGCCCTTAAACTTCTACCCTGGTATGTTCGCATTTAGAGGGCAAAAAAGCCTTGATTTATGCGGCTTTCCAAACGCGGTAGAGAGGGGGCCGGTATATTTACCCTCGGAGGGCTGAAAACGGCTTCTAAAGCGTAACAGGGGCCTTTCTGGGCCTTATTCCTGGCCCCCATCGTGCAGCGCATCCAGGAGCCAATCGCTCAACTCCTGGGAAGGGGACACCCGCACCGTTATATGCCCATTTTCAAAGCGCACCGCTGGCGGCGGACAATCCCACCACTTGCGGACGGTTTTCGGATCAAGGCCAGTTTCCCGGTGACAGTCGGCCTTGCGCCCCTCCGGGTGCTGCTGCCGCCATTCATAAACCCGCGCCTGGGCCGTTCCGCTGCCTTTAGGCCGCCCGTTCCCTTCTCTCCAATTCGTACCATTAGCCTTATCGTTAATCTCCTGGATTGCTCTCGCGCCCTGCAAATGTACTGGCTGTTTGCGCCAGTTCCGCTTGTTGACAGGCATAGTCAGACCGGAGAGCTTCGCTATATCGTCCCTGGGGAATGTCACATAGTCCTCGTTGAACATCTCCAGGGCGCACACCACATCATCTTTCGTGAAGCGGTTTATATCCTCCACGCTCATATCATCGTAAGGCCGGAGCAGCGCGAAAGCGTCCCGGCGCAGCTCGTCCTCGTCTATCCCGCATTTTTTCGCATAAATCGCCAGCGTCATAATGCCATAGAAACGATGGCCCACCCGGATTTCATCGGCGATCCGGTGCAGCCACCAGTCGTAAAGGTCACGCTTGACCGTCCAGCGGCCCCGCCGCTCCTTCTTGACGATCCGCCGCTCATACCAATCCGGGTACTTCTCTTTCGCCTCGGCCAGCGACAGGCGGCTCTTTCTCATAAGCCCTTCAAGCCGCTGCTGCTCCCCGTTGCTGTCCGGGATATAATCAAGCAGCCGCACCAGCTCCACCGGCCCGCCGAGCCGGAACGCCCTCACAGGGTACTCACGCCCCAGCTTCGAGCCGGAGCCGACCACCCGAAATCCCTGCAAAATCCCCTGCATTTGTGGCTCCTTGATGGTGGAGGTAAACTTATTCCAAATCTGCCGAGTGAGGGAATATTTCAACTCTTTCAAGCATTTCTGGTTGTACGGGTACATAGGCACCGGCTCTTTCAGCACATAATACAGGTGAAGCCCTGTCCCGCTGTTTACAACAAAGGTTGCCTGGGGCAAAATATCCTTGTTCATCTGGTGCAGCGTGTCCCGGAGCTGGGGCATACCTACCCCGTCCAGGTCAAAGACCAAAGCATAGAGATACCGGGCATTTTTGCCGCACCGCCGCAGCCCAAAATAGGAGATCGGGGACATAATCGTAAAATCGGTGTCTTGCAGCTCCCTCAGCTCGTCCAGCTCGTCAGTGATGGTACAGCGTTTCGCTTTACCGTCCCCCTCGATCTGCAGGGCGATCCCGGTTGCCCTGTCAACCTCACCTTTCGTCACTGTCACCGCGATCCCGTTTCCCTTCCTGTCCTCAAAATGGCCCTTCCTCTCGAAAGATCCTTCCGGGAAGATCTCACGATAAAACTCATACGGCTCCACCGGCTCCAAAAACTTCTCTAAATGCTCATTCTTTTCCCTGTAAAGTTCCCGGAGCTGTTCCAGGGCTGCTTGCTGATCCTCCATTCCTTACACCTCTTTTCGTACATTCTGCAAACCCACAGGGGGAAAAGGGGGAGCCAAAGAGCGGCCCCTTCGGGGCCTTAAAGAGAAAGTCACCTCCCCCTTTTCCCCCTCGCTCTGGGGCATGGAAATGATGGAAAACCTTTCAGGTTTACCACATTCCCACACCCCGCCGCTCACCCCCATAACCCCCTCCGACTTTCTCCCTGTCAGAGAGAGAATATTTTATTATTTTTTCCCTGGCCTAAAGGCCATAGGGGGGCATATATTATCAATACATTTTATTCCCTATTTTACGACAAACCCATTTCAGCTTGTCCCCTTCACCCCATAGGGGGGCATATATTATCAATACATTTTATTCCCTATTTTTACTGTTATTATAGCCTGTCCGGGCGGCTCTTGCAAGGCTCCCGGACAGGCTTCTTTTACAGCTCCATACCGCCCCAGGTGTGGCCCTGTTCCTGTTCTCTCTCCGGCTGCTGCACCTCTGGCACTGGTAGCAGCTCCCGCGCCTTTTCGACCAGGGGCCGGAACTGCTCCGGCAAGTGCTGATCCAGAAAGTCCAGCACCGCCCCGATCCCTTCCCGGAGCCGCGCCGAAATCCCACGCTCCCAGCTCAAATCTTCTTCCAGGTATTCCACCTGCACTTTGAGCTGCCGGTTTTCATTTTCAAGCCGCTGCCGCTCCTGGGCCTCCTTCAGTTTTTCTTTCATCGAGGGGATTTTCTGCTGAAGCTGTTGGTTTTCTACCTTCAGCTCCCGCACCTTCTGCTCTGCCGCCGCGCCCCGGATCACCGCCGCCTTCAGCTCCTTCACCTGCTCCACCGTCACACCCTTGACGGCCCCTGTCAGCGTCTTTTCCGGCTGTATCGCGTCCAGATCGGGCTTAACCTTCTCCACCGCTTTCAGCAGCTTCACATTCCCTTGCAGGGCCTTTCTCTGCTTTTCCAGGGCCGCGATCTCCTGCTCTGCTGCTGTCACCTGTTCCTGGATAGCTTCAAGCCGCTGGGCCGCTGCTCTGTACTCTGGTAGCTCCATACGCTCGCGGCCACCGCCCAGGCTGATAATCTCAAACTCGTGAGCCTGGGCGATTTCCGTTAGGGCTTCTTTCTCCCGTTCCATCCAGGCTTTCCATTCGGTCTGCTTTCGGCCCATCCCTTCAAATCCCTGCTGCTTTAACGCCTGTTTCATTGATACCCGCGTTGAGAGGCCCCGGCTCTGCTCCGTTGCCACAGGCACGAAGTCCACATGGAGGTGGGGCGTGGCCTCGTCCATGTGCAGCACCATATTGAACACCCGCAGATGAGGGTTGCGCTCCTGGAAGGACTCTGCAAATTCTTTGAGAGCTGCCGCCGCCCGTTCCCCTCCAGGGGAGCCGCACCCGCAGTCCGTCAAGTTGCCGATCTGGAAGATAGCCTCGTGAAATAGCTTCTCCTGTTTGCTCTGCCGGATATGCTCATAGTAATCTGGTATCTTGTCCCTGGTCTTTTTCTTTTTGGCATTGTAGGCGGCCAGGGCTTCATCGAAAAGTTCGTGGTACACCTTCTTCAAATCCTCGTTGCAAAAGGTGACATTCTGCCCCGACCTGCTCCGGTCTACATTCGCCGCTGAAAAGCTCCTGTTGTTGTGCCGGATACTTCCCCGGCCCGTCATTCCCGAAATGGTTGTGCCTATAAAATCACCCGTCCCTTTCCTGCAAAAGCCTATATCCTACTACTCCTATTTTACCATAACTGGCCGCAGGCCACAACCTCTTTGTTACTTTCTTGTGAGAAAGTAACGCAAAAGCACTTTCACACCGCCGCCCCATTGGGGCTGGCAGTATGAAAGTGCTTTTGCGCGCTCCCGCGGGGATTGCCGGAGCTGCCAACCGCTACGGTTTCCCGCTGCTTTCGGGCGGCTCCGGCTGGGACTTCGGCCACACTGTCAAATCACTGCTTTATGCTCTGCAAAATTTCCTCAACCGTCGTTCCGTACAACTTTGCCAGCGCAATCAAATTAGAGGTACTCGGATCACATTCTCCGCTTTCCCACTTAGATACTGCTTGCCGACTAACCCCTATTGTTTCTCCTACAAATTCTTGGGTCATCCTATTTTTAGTCCGCAAGTCTTTCAATACTTCACCTAAATTTTGTTTAAGGACGCTCTTTTCAGCTCTTACATCTTTAGACCTAATATATTTCTTCAAAGCTCGAATAATCAAGATAACCAGATAGATAAATAGCCCGAAAAGACCTGCATAGATGATCAAAGAAATAACCATCATTGGTGCCGCTATACTCATATTTGTTCCTCCTTTCTGATCATCATTTTAGCAATAGCTTCTCGGTTGCTACCACCAATTATTGAGCAACTTTAAGTTGCTTTCTACTTTCCAAACAGTTTACTAAACCACCCGCGCTTTTGCTCCGGCTCCTGGCCCTGCTGATCCGCTCCGGCCTCCCCGGTAAGAAGCTGCTGCTGGATTGTCCCCGCGTGAAGGGCCTGGGCCGCCGCTGCTGTCTGCTGGGCGGCAACCAGAGCCTCCGTCAGCTTTTCAATCTGCCTGTCTTTTACTTCAAGCTGTCCTTGTAGCGTGTCGATGGTGGCCTGTAAAACGCAAACCAAATCGGAAACTTCGTGGTTTTCGGTTTGCGATTTAGTTTGCGTTTGGTTTTCGATTTCAGTTTGCGATTTTTCAGAAAACGCCTGTTTTATCAAGGCTTCCTGTTGTTCATCAATCGCAAACTGGTTTCCGTTTTTTCGCAAACCTGATCGCAAACCGAGGTTTGCGATTTGCTTATTTACTGCTGTCTTTGATACCCCTATCTCGTCGGCTATCTGCCGGATTGTTTTCATGCCCTCACACTCCCCGCACTATCGCTGGCTGGTGTGTCCGGCTGCTCTGCTATGTATTGTTTCAGATCTTCATCAAGCTCAAAAGGAAGTTTCCCAAGGCGGACGGTTTCTTCAAAAAATAAAATTGTTGCCTGTTCCAAAGTCAGCCCATTTTCTGCAAAAACCTTTTCCGCTTGCTCTTTCAGCGCCACGTCGATCTCCAGCGCAACTTCAACCAACTGCCCCATTCCCATCACTCCAACAGCCGACCATAATCCCGTTTCGCATACACTACACGAGCCACTGTCACCAGCTTTTTTTCTTCATCTACCCAATAAAACATCAGATAATTTTGCACCAAAATTTTTCTGTATTCGTGCTTCAAGGGACGGATCGGCTGGTAAGTCGGGGTTGCATACGGAAAGAGCAGCACACCTTCCGCTGCATTGACCAACTCCCCCGCCAAGCGATCCGCTGCGTCCGGATTTTGAAGTTCTCGGCTGATATACCGCACGATTTCAAGCATATCTTTCCGCGCCACAGGCAGATACTCTAATTTATACAACCTGTTCCCCTCCAATAGCAGCTTTCATCGCTTTCAGCACATCTTTGGAAGAATAGCGTTGTTCCGTCAACTCAGCCTCTCTCTCGGCCTCTTGCAGCTTGAAATATACCTCGCTCTCAAATTGTAGGTTTTCAAACGCCTCCATGCTCAGAACAACCATATCTCCATAGCCATTCTTTGTCAAAAAAACAGGTTGAGCCGTTTCATGCACCGTCTTTGAAATGTCCGCAAAATTATTTCTCAAATCAGAAACAGGTCTAATCATATTCATAACATCAACCTCCTATGTTTTTATTTTAGCATAATTACGCTAAAATATCAATATTCCTCACGTTAATTATTTTTCAGCTTATGTAGACATTTAGAGGTCAAAAAAGTCTTGATTTATGCAGCTTTCCGGGCGCAATAGAGAGGGGGGGTGGTATGTTTACCCTCAGAGCGCCGGAAAAACCCTCCTGGACCGTCCATGGGCCGAAAACCGCCCCTAATCCTTACCATGGCCTAATGCCTCCACCAGCAGATCACTCAACGCCTGTGACGGTCGCACCCGTGCCACCATGTGTCCATCCTCCTGCCACACCGCAGACGGCTCGCTATCCCACCATTTTCGGATTGTCTTGGGATCAAGACCAGTGTCCCGATGACAGTCCGCCTTACGTCCGTCCGGGTGCTTCTGCCTCCACACATGAACTATTTTCTCTGCCGTTGGTCTACCTTCCGCAGATTTCATTGAAATGCCTACCGCTTTCATGTCCTCTTTTCTTCTTCGAGCTAAATACAAATGCTGATCTTGTTTTAACCAGTTTCTCTTATTGACCGGCATAGTCATGCCGGATAGCTTGGCAATATCATCTCTCGGAAAGGTCACATAGTCCTCATTGAACATCTCCAGAGCGCATACAATATCGTCCTTCGTGAAGCGGTTGATGTCCTCCACGCTCATGTCATCATAGGGCTTGAGCAGAGCGAAAGCGTCCCTGCGCAGCTCTGCTTCGTCTATGCCGCACTTTTTAGCGTAGATGGCCAGCGTCATAATTCCGTAGAACCGATGCCCCACCCGGATCTCGTCAGCGATCCGATGCAGCCACCAGTCATATAGATCCCGCTTCACCGTCCAGCGCCCCCGGCGCTCCTTCTTCACCACCCGGCGCTCATACCAGTCTGGGTACTTCTCTTTGGCCTCGGCCAGCGACAGGCGACTCTTTCGCATGAGCGCCTCTATGCGCTGCTGCTCTCCGTTGCTGTCCGGGATATAGTCCAGCAGCTTCTCCAACCCCACCGCACCGCCATACCGATAGGCTACCACAGGATAGTCCTTCCCCAGCTTAGAACTGGTGCCAACCACACGGAACCCCTGCAAAATGCCCTGCATCTGCGGCTCCTTGATGGACGAAGTAAACCTGTTCCAGATCTGCCGGGTGAGGGCGTATTTCAGTTCTTTCAAAATTTTCTGATTCTGCGGGTACATAGGGATCGGCTCCGTCAGCACATAATACAGATGCAGGCCGGTCCCGCTGTTTACCACGAAAGTGGCCTTTGGAATAATATCCTTGTTCATCTGATGCAGCGTGTCCCGGAGCTGCGGCATCCCTACGCCGTCCAGATCAAAAACCATCGCATAGAGATACCTGGCATTCTGCCCCCGGCGCTGCCGGCCAAAATATGAGATAGGGGACATGATCGTAAAGTCCGTGCCTTTGATGTCCTCCAGTTCCCTCAGCTCGTCCGTGATCACATGACGGTTGGCTTTACCATCGCCCTTGATCTCCAGTGCAACGCCGTTCTCCTGCACCACTTTTGACTTCTGAGGGACTACAAGAGCGATACCGTTTCCCTTGGCATCCTCAAAATGCCCTTTGCGTTCAAACGATCCCTCCGGGAAAATCTCCCGGTAAAACTCATACGGCTCCACCGGCTCCAGATATTGACGAAGATGGGCATTTTTCTCCCGATAAAGTGCCTGTTGCCGCTCCAAAGCAGTCTGCTGATCCATAACCATAAAAATACCTCCAGTCCAGAAAAGAAAAAAGAAGCAAAAAAGAAAATCCGCTACGGCGGGGAATCGCCTGCGGGCGGGAAGGGGGAAAAGGGGAGCCAAAGAGCGCCGCCTACGGCGGCTTAAAGAGAAAGTCACCTCCCCTTTTCCCCCTCGCTCCGGGGCATGGAAATGATGGAAAACCTTACAGGTTTACCACATTCCCACACCCCTCCGCACACCCCCTTTTTCCCCCCGACTTTCTCCCTTTCTGAGAGAAAAATTTTCTTTTTGTTCTTGAGCCAAAGTCTCTTAGGGGGGCATATATTATCAATAGGTTTTTCCCTGTTTTCACCTGTTATTATAGCCTGTCCGAGTGCCGGTTGCAAGCCCTTCGGACAGGCTATTTTCACAGGCTCATATCGCCCCAGGAATGACCTCTCTCGTGCTGTTTTTCCTGCCTATAAGTCTGATGCTCCGGCAGCAGATCTCTCGCCTTATCGACGAGGTGAAGAAGCTGCTTCGGCAGGTGACGCTCCAGCATATCCAGTACACGGTCGATTCCCTCCAGCAACCGGTCTGAAAAGCTGCGTTCTTCCTCCAGCGCCTCCTTCAGTTCTTTGTTCTCCTGCCGGAGATTGAAGTTTCGGGTTTCAAGAAGCTCCAGATTTTTCTTCTCCAGTAGCCGATCCATGGTAGAGGGGATTTTCTTCTGCATCTCTGCATTTTCTTTTTCCAACGCAGCGTTTTTCTTCTTCAGTTCCACCACCGCCTGCTTCGCAGCGGCTCCGGTCATGGCTACTTTTTTGAGCTGCTGGATCTGCTCCACGGTAACGCCCTTAACAGCCCCTGTGAGCGTTTTTTCCGGTTGGATGGTATCAAAGTCCACCCGCACCCGTTCTGCGGCCTTCAGTGCCGCCACAGTGCCGGAGAGCGACTTAATCTCTCCCTTCAACTCCGTTTTCTTTTCCTGCATATCTGCCAGCTCCTGCAAAGCTGCCGCTGTCTGCTCCTGCACGGCCTCGGACTCTTGGATCGCCGCCCGGTACTCTGGCAGCTCCATGTGCCGCCGGTTGCTGCCAAGAGAGATAATTTCAAATTCGTGCTGCTGGGCGATTTCCGTCAGCACTTCCTTTTCTCGATCCATCCAAGCCTTCCACTCAGTCTGTTTCTGGCCAACGCCTGTAAAGCCCTGCTGCTTGAGCGCCTGCTTCATAGACACCCTCGTAGACAGCCCCCTCGTCTGCTCCGTTGCCACCGGGATATAGTCTACATGAAGGTGCGGCGTGGCCTCATCCATGTGCAGCACCATGTTGAACACATAGAGATGGGGATTGCGCTCCTGAAAGGTCTTTGCGAACGCTGTCAGCGCCTCCGCTGCCCGCTGGCCGCCCTCCGTACCACAGCCGCAGTCGTTTAGGTTGCCGATCTGAAAGATAGCCTCATGGAACAGCTTCTCCTGTTTGCTCTGCCGGATATGCTCATAGTAGTCTGGGATCTTATCCCTTGTCTTTTTCTTTCCAGCGTTGTACGTCTCCAGCGCCTCGCCGAACAGGTTGTTATAGGTCCGCTTCAGATCCTCGTTGACGAAAACAATATTCTGCTCCGACCGTTCACGATCTACATTTGCTGCGGTGAACTCCCGGTTGTTATGCCGGATACTCCCCTGTCCCATCATTCCAGAAATGGTTGTACCGATACCTCTCACCCTTCCTTTCTTCTGCGCTGTTCTTCTGTGTTTTATCCTGCTCCCATTTTATCATACAGCTACCGATAAGGCAACCTCTTTGTTACTTTCTGGTGAGAAAGTAACGCAAAAGCACTTTCACACCGCCGCCCCGTTGTGGCGTCAGTATGAAAGTGCTTTTGCGCGCTCCCGCGGGTTTTTCTCAATAAATCTATGTTTCACAATCTACAATTTTTTCATTAAATTGTGTAGAAATTTTTACATTATAGTGATATGATTATTAATTGAAGATAGAGATTCTATCGTTCAAGCCATACAGGCCTAAATCAAAATTTTCAGGAGGATCATCATGAAAAAGTTTGTATCAATGGCTCTTGCCTTAACCGTGGCGGCTTCTATGGCTGTCCCCGCCTTCGCTGCATCTGAACCTGTTGCTCCTCAGAATGAACCGACAGCAGCGACTGAAAGTGTCTCCCCTTGTATCTATTGGACGGGCACTGCAAAACTCAACACCACTGATTATGTGAACATCACTTCTTCCAACAACATCTTCCCGGATTCCCCCCTGGTCACCAGTGATGCCAACAACCCCGGCAATGTCACGATCCGCGTAATCAATGAGAAGGGTGCCCAGGTCGGAGAAACCAAGACCATCGCCCCCGGCTCCTCTGTCCGCCTGGATCAGATTCCTGCTTTTAGTGGTACTTACACCATCCAGGGTAAGGCAAGCGTAGCCGGAACCTATACCTTCAACATCGACTAATTTCCATTCACTCATCACTTACTGAAATGCCCTGGCAATGCCAGGGCATTTCTTATTTGAACAGAAGCGATGCACCATAAAGAAGCGATATATGTACTGGATAAAACCAATAAAAGAAATATTTTATAGACAAATTTCCGCGTTTCCCGTTATATAACAAAATTATAAGAGCTGCAACAACAATAAAAATCGTTGGCTGATTTCCTGTTGTCACCATATACATTATGAGAAATCCTGCACTTTGTAAAAGTCTACTTTTTCTCAAGAAATATAACATGGATACATAAACAATGCCTTGGCTTCCATAATCGCACTTAACCAGTTCCGCAATTATTGCCATTATTATAACAACACCAAGCTGGCACAATATTTTTGTTACCTTGCTTTTTCTGCCGTCCCCACTTATTTTAAGAGCAACCTTCTCTATAATAACCAGCGTAAGAAGTCCCAAAAACAGTGTGAAAAAAACATTTTGGTATTGCAAGTAAAACGGGAAAGTTCCCTCAGCTATTGAATAGCGACTGAAGAATCCTATATCAAATGGCACTTCTGAGATTAGAGCGAAAGCTAACATTCCTCCAATATACCGTTTTCGATTTTTGGTATAAAAGAAACCTTCCGACAGCAATAAGCAAAATAACGGAAATGCGATTGTCCCAATTCCATTAAGAATATTCTTCTGAAAAGCATCAATTCCATAAAACTGTTCTGTTGACATTCCTCCTGCCAAATACAATGGAAACAGTTTATCATTCATAATGGATTCTAAAAAAATTTTGCTGAAATGATCTATAAGCATGGTAATACAAGCAATTATCTTTATTTTATTCCCTGTAAGACATTGTACTGCCTGCAATCTTTTATCAACTCTTTTTATCATGAATCTTTTCATTCAAATAAACGCTTCCACCAGCTTCTACGCGGTACTGTTTCTCGTTCCTGTTGAAGCTCTTCTCCCTCTCCAGCAACGAGCTGCTGTTGAATGGTACCAGCGTGAAGGGCCTGAGCCGCTACCGCTGTCTGCTGGGCGGCAGCCAACGCATCAGTAAGCCGGGTGATGGTCTGCGCCTGCTGCTCGATCTGCCGATCTTTTACTTCAAGTTGCCCTTGCAGCGTGTCGATGGTGGCCTGTAAAACGCAAACCAAATCGGAAACTTCGTGGTTTT
>OIBC01000265.1_pt1 | contig 22436 bp, 19 predicted proteins | sample 1580901 | NCBI WGS metagenome assembly OIBC01 (sample SAMEA3882539, study PRJEB24775) | human gut metagenome | biome: human-associated habitat; feature: intestine environment; material: feces | place: Netherlands | collected 2009/2010 | reverse complement strand
TCTTGCCCATTCACGGTCATCATCGTCCTTATCACGTCCCCAGCCACTGCCAGGACTGCCACCGCCACCACAGGACTCAGACATTGATGTGGCAGCATCAAGGTAGTTCATGAAGAGCAGCATAGCCACATTCAGAATGTCTGTGTGGCTTGCAGATCCATTCTCGGGAACTTCGATACAACTGTTCATCGTGTCGTATGCAGCCCTCGGCATTTTTATGCTGAAACGCTCACCATCAACCTCAATAATCTTTCTCAATCCGGCAGGCAGGTCAGGTTTTGCAACATTGCTTGTGCGAGACTGACCATCTTGCGATGCCGTATTTCTGCTGTCCAATGTGGTAGCGTTTGAAACAGATGACGAAGGTCTTTGACCAACTGCAACAGGTGTTGGCTGAGGGTGCAGCTTGCGGAAGGTATTACCGATTTTCGATGCGGTGAGATTTCTGCCTACACCCAGTTCTGATGCCTTGATGGTTGTTCTTCCGAACTTGAAGCGGTAGCCATGCACCCTGCCTTGACCATTCTTGTCACGGATAAGCTCGATGTCATATCCCTTTGCCCTCAATCGGTCGGCATATTCACCCCAATCAAAGAACGGCATTGAACGCAGCACATCCATACAGGCTTTGCTCACCTCCGCAATGCGCTCCTGACGAATATCCATGGCATCCTTCCAACCATGACGCTGATTGATGGCTTTCGCAGCCATCACGGCACGCTCACCGATGAACTTCACATCATTGAGATTACCGTCCATGTCGATGCGGTTCACCACCAGATGCAGGTGGGGAATGCCACTCTTGGAGTCACGGTGAAGGGCGGCAAAATATTGTGAGTTGGCTATGTTGGTCGGCTTGACCGAAGTAGCAGCCCTGCCTTTCTTCTTGCCGATGTGGTTCACCTTGGAGATACCATCCATCTCACGAATGAACTCGTCAAGGAATCTTCTCCAGTCCTCCATAGTCCAGTTACGTGCCTCCTCCTCAGATGGGGAAAGCTCAAAGCGGATGGACTTCAGTTCGATGGGCTTTTTGGCATACCTCTGCTTGAACATGGACTGATGCAGCACCATCTCGTCCCACATGCCCATTGGCGGCAGACCCTCGCTGAGATGGTTGGTCTTGACGATGTCCGCGCGGTTGTTTTTGGTTGCGTAATTGGTCATTGCCTGACCATGCTGAATTGCTGATGCTTTTGCTATCATAACATATCCAAGAATTTGTCTCTAATGCGGCTCAATTCCTCTATCAGGGTGTTGATGCCTTGAAGCCAACGTTCCATGAAGTCGGCTCTCTTGAAGAGTTTCAGTCTCTCGGCCTGTGGCAGGGCATGAAGCGCATTGCGCACATAAACCAGTTCTGACCTTGCCCCGATTAAGCCCTTCAAGGCTTCCTCCTGCTCTGCGGTCATGGGTAGGGATGGCTTGTGTCCGATGCCTAAGTCATGTAGATAGGTGCTTTTGCTCCTGCCTGACAGTCGGGCATTATGTACTACCAGGTTGTAGTGTTCTTCTGTGAAACGAACGTCAATGTGTCTGGTCTTCGGAGGTCTCTTTTTTGAGGTTTTCTCCGTGTAGTTATTCTTGTCTTTTTTCATTGTAGATGGGGTTTATAAAGTTTATACTTGATATAACAGGACAGCCAATGTGAGCCTGCGAACATTCAAGAATGCCAGTAGGAAGCGGTGGGCGAAGCGAAACCGTCTGACACTGGTACTTCTTGTTTAGACCTCCGAAAAAACTACGGCTAATAGAGGTAGCTGCTTCTGGATAGCTTGCCTGTCTGGAACGCAATAATCGAAATAAGGGAAAAGGAGAAATGACATCATGAGAGACTTGGGGTGATATGTGCGCTATGCCTCTCTGTGTTATCCTCGCATCGTCCTTCATGGGGCGGTGGCTGCAAGAGGTTGCCCTCGTCATCATAGACAGGAGACGGCAGCAACTCAATGGGTGATGCCTCTTCTCCTTGATTGCAGTCATCTTCTGACGGCTGTCCAACCTCATACTCAAAATGGTCATCACCTTCCTTTTCCCTTTGTTTGAAGTCTTGTGGTATCGGAGAAGGATCTGAAAGTCCATCCCCGATAACATGAGAATTAACGAAAGGGGAAGAGGTATTATAAGAGGCAGGAACATGGGGCTGCAGAATGTCAGTAGTGGCAGGATTGACGCTGCTGTCTTTCTGCTGACCTATGCCATTGGAAAGATTGCCTCCCGAAGAGCAAGCGGTATCGGATGGGACATTGGACACCGATTCCTCTTGGGTGGCGGAAGTCACGGCTTGACGGTTGTAGAAGGGGTTCTTGATGGCTTCTTTGATGCCGTCAACGTACCAAAAGGCGATGCATAGTATCGTATGTATGGAGGTGCGGTTGTTCCTCTCGGTTGAGAGAATGCCCACCTGATTGAACAGTTCCACCACCTTTGCCGCTGTCTTGCGGTCACACTTCCAAAGGGCAGACAACTCAACGGTTGAGATGGCAAACTGCCCGATGGAGAGAGAAGCGGAAAAGCCTGTCTTCTGATAAACACTTGGCTTGGTGGATGCCATTGATACAAAAGTGTCGAAGGCGATCATGCGGTGGAAGCCCTGCCTGTCATCCTTTAAGAAATCGAGCTGCTCCTTGGTCAGCAGGATTCCGTATTTTATGCTTTGGTTACTCATCTTGAAAAACTGATTATTAGTGAAACGGATTACTCAGCAAAGAGAAAATGAATATTTATTCTTTTTCCCTTTCGTAAAAAGGCAAATACCGTGAGTTCTATTATCCGTCATGTTATTCTTCCCCATTAGGAATTATCTCATCCTTGTCCCTCTTCATGGAGGCAGGCTTGTTCTTCTTGCTTTTCTGCAACATTGCCAGATGAGCCTCGAAGTCTGCCTGTTCCTCCTGGGTCGATTCGTAAGGCTTGTCCCATGAGCCACCTGCCTCAATCCATTTTATCAGTTGGTCTTTGAAGAAGTAGAGTGTGTTCCCTCTCTTGTAGAATGGGATGCGTCTTTCAGATGTGTAAGCATAAAGCGATGAGACTTTCTTTCGGACGAAGGCACTTGCCTCTCTGATGTCCATAAGAACATGGTCATTCTCGCACGGAGCATTGCCTATTCTCTGACCGATGTCATCAAGACGAGTCATCATCGTATTGACCTTGGTCAGAAGTTCGCCAACTGCGCTGGGCAGTTGGTCGAACGATAATGATTTGTTTTCTTCCATTTGTTATCCTGATTATGTGTTTCACTTATGTCTGGTCACTCTCTGCCTTGGTTGGCATCTTGAGAGAGATACGTTCTGCCGCATCACGTTTGAGCTCGTCCACTACATCGGCATACACCTGAGTAGTGGCAAGATTGCTATGGGTAAGCAGCTTGCTCACAGTGTAGATGTCCGTTCCCTCTGCCAACTGCAAGGTGGCAAAGGTATGACGGAAGCAGTGGAAGGTGATGTGTTTCTCGATGCCGGAAGCCTTTATCCACGGTTTGAGATACAATGCCACTGTACTGTTCGTGAGGTTCTTGAACACCTGGCCTATGCCTCGCTCGCCACAGAGCTGCAGAGCCTCTTCGCTGATAGGCAGGATTGCAGCGGTGGAAGTCTTCTTTGTGATAATGTCCATTCCCCAGCCGCCATCAGCCAACTTGACGATGTTCTCCCACTGGAGTCTGATGCAGTCAGAGAGGCGAAGACCTGTAAGGCAGGAGAAGAGACCTGCACGGCGAAGGACATCACTCTTGCAAGGAGTCTGAGACAACTGCAACAACTCTTCCTTAGTGAGGAACTGCCGCTTGTTGCCATGAGCCTTGGCACGCACAAGTTTCTTGGCGATATTCTCTTTGAGCAGTCCGTCCTCGTATGCGATGGCAAGGATGCACTTCAACTTGGTAAGGTTGTTGTTGGCTGTCGTTCCCATCATGCGCTTGCCGTTGTGCATACATGCATCCGACAACAGGTAGTCGAGGAATCCTTGGCAGTACGGAACGGTAAGGTCGCAGAAACGGCACTCACCATGCGTGTAGTTGTGGAAGTGCATGTAGGCGGTTGCCCAGTTCTGGCTGCTGCCACGCTCAATCATGAGGTTCTTGAAATATACCAAAAAGCTCTCCTTGCCCTTGTTGCGGTCGAGGAAGCCATACTCCTCATTGATGATGGACTCAGTCCTGCGGCACTTGATGATTTCCGCTTTCTGAATCATACTCTTGTTGTACTCCTGCTGAAAGCGTTCAACTGGGTTGGTGTAGATGTAAAGACCAAGGTACTCCCTGCGTGAAAGCTTGCCTGTCTTCGGGTTGCGGATTGGAGGATAGAAATCCAGATATAGGGAAGTCTGTCCGTTCTTGATAGGTCGTTTCCGCACAGTGACCTTTGTACAAATGTTCGTCATATAGTTATTCTTTTATTATTCTTACCGATGAGTATCTGTGGATGCGAATAGCCATGGTCGCAACGCTTTAACTCTCAAATCCGATGCAAAGTTAGATTGCCGTGAAAAGAGAAAAGCAAAGATGGCTTCAAATACAGCCAGAATTTAACCTGAATTTGCTTTTGAGTATGATTTTTCGCTCAAAATCGGACTATAAGCAGGTGCAGGATGCACTTTTTGTCTTATATCCGTTACTCCGTGTTGTGGGTTTGTTTCGACCGACATGGAAGGCTGTTTCATAGCATTTGTAATGGCATGGGTCGTATATGAGTTTGTTTGAACCAGCCCTTTACTTGTGTCTCACTTCCGCTTAGCCTTGGTCGAAGTACTGCTTTTCTCAGCCTTCTTGCGTGCAGCCTCCCAGTCTGCTTTCAGATAGTAGTTGGCTCTTCCGCCTTTGAACTTTCGGATTCTCACTCCATGAGACTCAGCAAATCTGCGTACCTGTGTCTTGCCCAATCCGTAGAGTTTCATGATGTCGAAGCAGGTGTACCAGTCATCGGAAATGTTCTTACCCTGCTCTTCATTATAAAGCCCGATAACCCTTTCCACGTCTTCCTTCTTGAAGCAGGTCGTTCCCCATGCGTGAACTGACTGGAGTTGGTAACGATTGCGGACTTCATAGAATCTGCCATACTTGATATTAAAGGTGCTCAACACCTCTGCCATCGTGTAATGGGTATCGTGTGTTACTCCATCAGGTGCTCTTTCACCAGCCCTGGGAGTCTTGCGACACTTTGCCGACTTGTTGACTGAGCCTGTCTCGGCATCTTTTAGCCTCTGTGCTTTCTTGGATGTTACTCCTTCTAACGATAAAGAAGAAGGGAAAACCACCTGATAACCTTGTTCCTTGGCTATTTCAAGAAGGTCTTGCAAATAGATCCTTGTCATGCGCGTACCTAAATTTACGGCTCTGAGCCTGCCTTGACGAATAAGACTGCGTACTGTCTTGACGCTGATGCTTACTGCCTGTGCTGTTTCCTCTACGGACATCAGCACAATTGGAATGCGAGTTGTAGTATTCATTTTTACCGTTATTTTTTGAATTTTGCAGTGACTCATGGGGGATGGTCCTTGACGGAAACTTTTAAGAGGAAACAAGGGGAAATAAGAGGAAATAAGAACCCTCATTAAGAACCGTGTGTCCCTCTGCCCATGGTACAACCGTGGTACAAAATTACTATAAACGGATGAAACTTGCAATAGGCGGTTGGAGCGTTATGTTAATGAATATGTATTGAAAATGAGCTATTTATGACGTTTCTCTAAGTTTTGTTTGGAGTTCTTTTAGATGCGTTTTAGTCCCATATGAGATGCATGTGAAGAGCGTGCTGCTCTTGCCGTCGGCCTTGTCGGCCTTATACCCCATCTGCACGGCCTGCTGCTGAAACTGCTTGTAGCAAGCAGCGTTGAAGATGCAGAGATACAAGGACTTGCCGTTGGCGTCGAGGAGGATGAGGGAGGAGTTGCCTTTGGCAAACTTCGTGGGCAGGCCGTCCTTGGTCAGGTCCATATTCTTCACCCAGGTGTATTCCTTGCCAAAGGCCGTCGAGACGCCCTTGTACTGGTAGCCCTGCTTCGTGAGCAAGTCGTTGGCGGACTGTTGCCTGGGATTCTGAAAGATACGCACGGCCTGTGCCAGACTCACCACGTCGCTTTGCGCATGGACCGTCAGCGTGGCCGCCATCAGGAGGAACAGAAAAGAAAAGATCTTTGTTTTCATGAATGTCGTCTTTGGTGAGAGATGGTCGTAGGACTATTTCACTACGGTGGCCCGGACTACACGGATATCCTTCAGCGGGCGGTCGTGATCATCGGTGGCAGCCTTCTCGATACGTCCCACGACCTCCAGTCCCTCCACGACCTCGCCAAAGACCGTATAAGAGCCGTCGAGGTGGGGTGTGCCGCCAAGCGTCTTATAGACCTCGCGGATCTCCGGCGTGAGTTTCACTGTCCCCTGCGTCATCTGGTCTATGCGCTGCTGCAGTTTGTCGAGCGACGCATCGTCCCACTGGCGTCCCCAGACAATATAAAACTGTGTGGCCGAAGAGCGGCGCTCCGGATTGACATCGTCGCCCTCGCGGGCTGCTGCCACGGCCCCGCGCTTATGAAACAGTTGCGGGAATCGGATCTCGGCCGGAACGGAGTATTTCTCCGGTGTGTCGCCGAGGAGCTTGCCCTGTGACGCACCAATGCTGCCGAGGTCGCCCGTCTGCACCATGAAATTGCTGATGACACGATGGAAAAGCACGCCGTCGTAGGCATGAGCCTCCACCAGTCTGAGGATGTTGTCACGGTGCTGCGGCGTCTCGTTGTAGAGCGCGATGCGCACATTGCCGCTGTCGGTCTCCAGGAGAATCTCGTGGCGCGGCTCGGAAGTCTGGGCCGACACGCCCAGGGCGATCGTCAGCAACAGGCTAAGCAGGAAGGTTGTCTTTCTTATCATCTTATTATTTACTATTGATTTTTTACTTTTGTGGAACATGATCTTGAGGAACACAGAACAGCTGCAAGGCCATCTGCTTAGCAGCTGACCATGCCGTTGTCCTCTCGCAGTTTCTCGTTGGCGATCATCAGTTGGATGCACTCCTCCAAATACTTGTCCACCTTCTGTCCCACGCGGGGGAAACCAAACTGGTGGGCCACCACGCGTTTCAGTTCGTTGCTTGGGATGGTACCCTGCTGTTGGACAAGATAGGCGATACAATTGCCGATCTCGCAGGGTGGTATCTCTTCTATCTCGCGCCCGCTGGCCTTGCGGTATTTATTCCATCCTCTCAGGCGGTCCTCAGAGGTCCAGACCGTGGGATTGGTCTCAGAGTCTCCCTTATCGAAATAGCATCCCAAGGCCGCATGCCGCACCCAGTCGGTGAGACGGATCGTGACACGTGGTATTTTCCACTCCTTTGCGATGCGCTTGGCGAGGTAGCTGAGACGGATGGGCTGCTCCACCCTCACGATCTCCTTCACGCCCATAGTGGCGCGTCGGCCATTGAGAAGCAAGACCTCGAGGCCACCCACGCCGACGAGATGGTTTATCTCCGCCACCTCGTAAGTCTCCAGCAGCGATTCGTCCTCGGGGTAGATGATCTCCTCCGCCGAGATGTTAAACGTGGCGGAATGCTTTTGCTCTTGAGGCTGCTCCTTGGTCTCATAGGGCGAGAACAGGTCGCCGTCGTCGTCAGCCTCCTTCAGCAACGCTTCCAGGGCCTGACACAGACGTTCGAAGGTCGCCTCGGGGTTGAGGAACCAGTCCACGCTCCAAAGGCGAAGCAGCTTCCAGCCCAGATGGCGAAGCACCTCGGGACGACAGATTTCGCGGTCGCGCACGGTCTTCGTGGCATAATATTTCGGGTTGTCGCAGAGAATGCCACAGAGGTAGCTTCCCTCGTCGTGCGGATTGCGCACGGCGATATCGACCTTGAAGGCCGAGCGTCCCACATACAGATCGACCTGGTAGCCCCGACCCTGCAGCATCCGGGCCACTTTCTGGGTGACGGCGTCATTGGCCGTCTCTTCATTGCCCGTCTCCAGCGCTTCGGCCTGTAGGGCCAGGCGTCCCGTCTTCGCATACTCCAGGAAGCGTTTTAGTCCCACCACGCCCGCGGCCTGCGTTCTCCGCAGGTCGATCATCTCGGGCTGCAACGTCGAGAAGACAATCATCTCGTAGCGCGCGCGGCTCACGGCCACATTGAGGCGTCGCTCACCTCCTTGGTTGTTGAGCGGTCCGAAGTTCATCGACACCTTCCCCCGCTTGTCCGGACCGTAGCCCACGCTGAAGAGAATGATGTCGCGTTCGTCACCCTGCACGTTCTCCAAATTCTTGATGAAGATCGGTTCCTCGGCGTCATAGGCCAACTGCTCCATCTCTGGATTTTTCGCCAGCATCTCGGTGAGAATATCCTCTATGAGTCCCTGCTGCACCTTAGAGAAGGCGACGATACCGATGGAGCGTCGTGGATGGGAGGGATGTTTTATATAGTCCTGGAGGATGCTCACCACCTTGCGACTGATGGCCTCTGCCTCGGCGCGATTGCTGCGCGTGCGTCCGTAGTCATAGACGCCATCCACGGGGATGAAGCTCACCTTCGACGTGCGGTTGTCCACCGAAGGGAAGGTGTAGAGTTTGCCGTCGTAGTATTGGTTGTTGCTGAAGGCGATGAGCGACTCGTGACGGCTTCGGTAGTGCCAGCTGAGATAGCGCGAGGCCATGGAAAGCGTGATACAATCATCGAGGATCGACTCCATGTCGTCGTTCTCAGCTTGGCTCTCGTCCGTCTGCTGCATCTGGAAGAAACTCGTCGGCGGCATCTGCTTCGGGTCTCCCACTACCACGAGCGATTTTCCGCGCGCTATCGCTCCCACAGCCTCGGAGGTCGGCATCTGCGAGGCCTCGTCGAAGATCACGAGATCGAAGGGCGGCTGGTCGAGGTCGAGAAACTGTGCCACGCTCATCGGACTCATGAGCATACAGGGGCAGAGGCGCGGCAGCAGCGTGGGTATTTGGTCGATGATCTTGCGGATGCTCGCCCCGCGTCCTCCACTGGCTATATAGCGCTTGAGAATGCCCAGCTCCGAGGATTTCGACGCCTCGACCTGAGCCGACGGGATAGTGGAAGCCAGCTTGTAGTAGAGTTCCTTCTGCGTGAGCACTTCGTAGCGAGACGCTATCTCGCGGTATTTTCGTATCTCTTCCTCGAAAAGTCGTCCGTCGAAGAGGTTCAACGGCTTCTTCTCGTCGATGATATTCATGGCCACCCGCTGATAGACTCCCTTGGCGAAGGCGTCGGCTATCTCTGCCATCGGCATAGTGGGATTGTCCCAAATCTCCTCGACGAGGTTGCCGAGATGATGGTCGCGGAGCATCTGCTTGCGCTGGCACCAGATGGTCCAGTTGCGCACACTGTCGAGATGGTCCGCCCACTGGTCGATATGCATTCCCAGGAAGGATAGCGTGTTGTTGTCGGGGGTACACCCCATCTTCTCCATCTCCTTCAGCTGCGTCGCCACAAGGCGCATGGCCTCGACCTCCTCGTCAGTGAAAGGCAGGGCGGTTGCGGTAGTGTGCTCACTTAGCAGTCCGTGATATTTGCTGAGCGCGTCAAACAAAGGCTCGACGTCCTCCTCCCTCATCCCGGGTCGGTAGGCGCGGAGCTGGCTGAGCACCCTCCGTTTGCCCATCATGCGAGGCAGCCACCATTTCGCGCACGCCTTTCTCCATTCGTTGCGCACTTGGTGGTAGTCGAAGTCGAAGATATCTCTCGTATAGTCTTTTTCTATCTTTTCCTGCGCCTCTGCGGCTATCAGAATCCAGTCCATACCCCGCGTCGATTCCTCCACGGGACGATCCGTCGCATCGTTGAAGCGTCCTACGGCCTCGCTCACGACGCCTATCTTCTCCCGTATCACCTCCATCGGTCCGCGTAGCTGCTTCTCCAGTTCCATCGACGCAGAGGTGATGGTCAGTGCGCGCAGCGGATGGGTGACAGGATGGCCGCTGACGGCGAAGACGGTGTCGAGCGTGCGTATTTCCTCCAGGTCCTGCATAAACTGATCTATGGAGAAGTGCTTTATGTAGAAGTCGCCCGGCGCAATAGGTTCGCTTTCCACTGCCGTGATGCGGGTGATACACTCATAGAGCGACACCCCCCACCTCTGCGGGCGGTGATACAGTCGCTCCACGTAGAGGGCGAGGCGACGGCGCTGGCGGAAGAGCTGTCGGCTCTCCTCCATATACTCCTCAGGCTCCTTGATGCGGGTCACGTCCAGGGCCTCCTGAAGCTGGCGTAGCAAGTGGCTCTTGGTCATCTTGTTGGAGTGCATCTCGAGGCAGAACGGGTGGAGCTGCATCTTGCGCAGGCGATTCTCCACTACCTGCAGAGCCGCCATCTTCTCGGCCACGAAGAGCACGCGCTTGCCTTTGTAGAGGGCATTGGCGATCATGTTGGTGATGGTCTGGCTCTTGCCCGTTCCCGGCGGACCATAGAGGATGAAGCTGCGGTCCACGCCCGACATGAGGATGGCCTCGAGCTGCGACGAGTCGGCGGGCAGCGGTACGGCGGAATAGTTGGGCGGATCCTTCTGGTCGCTAATGCGCACGTTGACAAGGTGGCGTTTAGGCTGATGGAGCTTGAGGCGCTTGGCGATGAGCGACTGGATGATGGGGTTGCGCTCCATCTTCTCGCAGTTGTTGTGAATGTCGTTCCACATCACAAACTTCGAGAACGAGAAGAGGCCGAGCATACATTCCTCCACCACGTCCCAGCGCTTCTGCGTCTTGATGGCTCCGCGCACCATGGCGAGGACACGTCTCACGTCAATGCCGTGGTCGTCCGTGGATAGCGGGTCGAAGTCGGGCATGTTTACCTCAAACTGCTGGCGCAGCATCTCCGTCAGCGTGGTGTTGAAGATGGGGTCTTCCTCACGCGTCCGGATCACATAGCGGTTGGCCCCCTTGCGAACCAACTTCACCGGCAGGAGCAACAGCGGGGCGTAACGGGGCCGCTCGCTCCGCTCCGTCTCGTACCATTTGAGCAGTCCGAGAACGAGAAAGAGCGTGTTGGCACCATTCTCCTCCAGCGCCGTGCGCGACTCGCGGAACAAGCGTCGCTGCGAGAGTTCCAACGCTTCATCGTCAAGGTAGGAGACCAGTCGCTTGCGACGCAGACTGGCATCGGCCAGTTCGCCCAGATCCTTCTTGTAGCTGATGCTATCATAGATGCCCCAGCCGTTGGGCTGCGTACTGACCCCTGCGGGCTTGCCGACGAGTTCGATGTCGGCACCATCCTGCAGCTGGTTTTCGAGCGTGTCGATATGATAGGAGACAAAGGAAATCACCTTTTGTCCGATGCGCATGTTGAGGAGGTTGTTGCGGAGGGAGAAGTCAAGGAGCTTACGCTCCCAGATCTGCGTGCGCGTGAGCACTTTGGGCTGCGCCGGCACTTCCTCCTCGATGGTCTGCTGCTGGCGCACCCATGATGTGGTGTCGCCATGGCCCACGCCCTTCGTTTCCGCCGTCTCGCCCTCCGTGGGGAGCGGCAGGATGTGGTTGACGCGGCAGCAATAGACATCGACGAAGCAGACGATGCTATCGGCCTCAGCAGTGACATAGCGTTCGGCATTGGCCACGGCGTCCTCGAAACTCACGTCGGCCGAACTCGTCAGGTCGATGCTTTCGAGGAGCACCATCTCGTTGACGCCGTCGCTCATCGCCTTGGAGAGGAAGGCAGCGTCGTCGGACGTGGTCTGCTGATAATAGTTGTCAATGAGCCAGCAGCCCACGAAGGCGTGGCCCTTCTTGATAACCACAAGCGGGTGGAGGCCAGCAGCCTCCAAGGCCGAGGCGAGCAGTACGGTGAGGTCCAGACAGGTGCCCAACTTCTCTTTCAGCACCTGCTGGGCAAGACGCACGCGCTGCCCCTTCTCCTCAAAACTGGCGGGTGGGGCTGCATAGACGATGCCCAAGTCGCGGATAGCCTGGAAGATGGCGGCACACTGGGCGCGAACGCGGTTGGGCTTCTGCTGCTGATACTCGTCGAGGGCAGCATCGCCCGTGAGCTCCTCCAGCTTGCGGGCGGCACTGACCAGCACGGGCTGGAGTTGCGGTGCATTGGGCGTGACGAAGGCGGCGATCAATTCTGGCGAGATACCCACACCCGGCCACTCATTGGCCGTAAGGATGCGGAGGGCGTGGTCCTGGACCTCCATTTCCTCGCCATCGACCGTCAGCGTCAGGGTGAAAGTAGTCTCCACGCTCTCCGAGAGGTGGCGCAGCGACTCCAACTGGGGCTGCAGGTCGAGGTCGGTGATCTCTACCGATTGGCCCGCAGGCAGCACGTCAAACGTGCGCTCGCAGCCCGCCACATGGTCTCCCGCCAGTGTGAGGACCACTTTCTGCCAATCCTCCTCGCTGTCGTTGACCACTTCCACGCGCTGAATGCATTTCTTGCCATTGCGGGCCAGCACATAACTGATGGCCGGAATGTACTCAATATTTACAATTCTTTCTCCTGTCATACAAAAGCTCATCGTCTGTAATGGCTACAAAAGTAGGCATTTCCCTCGACACAGGCAAATCCGCCATATGCCAGTTTGTTTAGAATTCTCCTTTCAGCACATATTTCTAGAAATGCCACAAATTACTAAAATGCGGAAAATGGAAAGAAAATGACTAAAACACGGAAAGGAAATTAAGCGGATTAAACTCTCGAAAGAATAAAGAGTGGAGAAACAAGGGGAAAAGGGGCAAAAAAGAGTTTTCTTGTTCAAATTCTTGAATTTGGAACACTTTGATCCGCTTCGGCTTTTTATCTGTCGCCATAAGCAACCCATTGGGCGAAAAATCTGCCGCAACGTGCTATGAGCCCTATGGCGAAGCCACACCTGCATAAAGAGCAAGGCTGGCAAGGCACACCCTCATTTAAACAAGGGTGAGAAAGAAACAATGGCTGTTCAGGAGCCAGGGATGGCCGGGGCTACCTGAAGGATCAGTAGTCCTCTAGATAGCCCTTGGTGAAAAGGTCGTAGGCCACGGCCTCCAGTTCCTTGAGCGTCATTTTCTCCACTGCCCGCTCAATAATGCGGACAAAATGGTCGCGACGGTAGTCGTCAGTATCCGACAATCTGTCTTCCATGTTCATTGAATGTTGCGTTCCTTAGTATAAAACAAGATTATTGGCCGTTGCGTTCGTAGAATTGAATCGTGCGTCCGTCGTACTCCTCCTGGCGCACCAGGCGCACCCCTCCAGGCAACTGGGGCGCACGCACGCCCTCTCCGAGACAGAAAGGCGCGGTCTCGACGCGTAGTTCGTCCCACAGACCAGCGTCGAGGAAGGACTGCAGCGTCCTTGCTCCACCCTCCACGAGCAGCGACTGCTTCTTCTCCTCATAGAGATGGCGTAGCACGGCGTCGATACTGTCAAACGGAAGATAGCCCTCAGGGAGCGTACCCTCCAGTCCGTGGCCCAGGACGATACGTTCGGGGTCGGATCCAGCCCACTCACGCACCGTCAAGCTCGGCGCATCCACCGCCCAGGTCGTATGACCGACGAGGATGGCATCGCTTTCGCTGCGCAACTGGTGTACCAGCATCAGGGTGAAAGGCGAGGAGATCGGTGTCCGCCGTCCCTCTGCCCCCAAGAGACCATCGGCGGTTTGGGCCCATTTCAACGTGATATAGGGCCGCTGAAGCGTGTTGTAGGTGAAGAAACGCTTGTTGATCTCCCTGCACGCGCGCTCCATCACGCCCACCACCACCTCGATGCCAGCCGCTCGCATCCGCTCGATGCCGCGACCCTGCACCTTGGCGAAGGGATCGACGCAGCCGCAGACCACACGCCTCACGCCCTTGCTGACGATCAGGTCGGCACAGGGTGGTGTCTTGCCATAGTGGCTGCACGGCTCCAGCGAGACGTAGATCGTACTCTCTCTCAGCAGCGTTTCGTCCTCGGCGCTCACCGAGGCAAAGGCGTTGACCTCGGCGTGGCCCTCGCCACAGCGCTTATGGTAGCCCTCGCCGATGATGCGCCCGCCGGGAGCTACGATCACTGCGCCGACCATGGGGTTGGGCTTGGCGCCCGCTTGTCCGCAGCGCGCCAGTTGCAGGCAGCGCCGCATATACAGTTCGTCCGTTTCTCTTTGCATAGTTTTTTGCTTCTTAGAGGATAGTAGTCAAGGCCTGCTTGATCCCTGTTGGGATGATTGTCAAACCCATTGTTCCTCCATCATATATATAGTTGCGAAGCCCTGCGCCTATCGCTCCACAGCCTCCACGACGTACCCCTGCTGGCGCAGCATGGTCAGCACGCTGTCGTCGCCCGCGAGGTGGCCCGCACCGACCACGAAGAGCGAAGGCTGGGCGGACATGATCGTCGGCATCTTCTCCACCCAACGCCGGTTGCGGTCCACGACAAGCTGCTGGCGGTCCTGGGGACCATCGGAGCAGCCATCCAAAAACTGCTGATCCATCACCTCGCCCAGCCGCTTCAGGTCCTGGTTTTTATAGGCCGCGATCATATCCTCCAAGTCCTGTTGCGCCCGGTCGAAATGTTCACAGAGGCAGACCAGATCGCGCACCTGCTTCTCCAACGGCTGTCCGTAGAGCAGTCTCATCTGCTCGTCGCCCGTCTCCAGTCCATCCGTGGCTTTGTTGTTCTCCTGCGCTACCTTTTGAAAGTAGAGGTCGATGAGGTCGCTGGAGTCGAAACTATCCGCATGGCGCTTCATACAAGTCATCACGGTCAGCACGTTGGACAAAGCCGCTGGTGCCATCCGCCCCATCTGCGCCATAATCACGGGGTTGTCGAAGTCGGCCCCCATCACGCTCAGGAGCGCCTTGTTGAGCGACTTCATCTCGTCAGAAGTCAGCAGGTCCTTGATGGTCTTGCCCTCAGGTAGCATCATCGCCTCGGAGACGCGGGTGAGAAAATCCTGAGACAAAGCCTCCTTGAAATCAATCTCACCCACCACGCAGTCGGTCGTGTTGACCGCCTCGTCAATGCCCACAATCTGTGGGACAAACGACGAGGAGACGACATGCATCGTACCAACGATATAAGACGGGCGCGTCAGGTCTTTGCCACTGATCTTGTAGAGGAGTTGCGCCTGGGCGGCGAGGCCGACCATCGTCAGCGCACAGAGAGTGGAGAGGATGCGCACGGTAAGGGTCGGCAGCTTCATGCTTGCAAAAGGCTTCATACATACCGACTTTAGCATGCGACTATGCTTTTTCATACGTTCTATCTTCTTCATGTGTCCTAAGGATGAGGGGGTGAGTGAAAAAAATTCCTACTATTACTTTTTCAAGTCGAAGCCGACACGCACGCCGTCATAGTTTTTGGAGATGTCTCCCACGACCTGCGCCGTACTGTTGCCACTCACGGCTGCCATCGTCTGGAAGAGCGTGAGCACCTTCTTCGACTCGAAGAGCACGCTAATGCCCGAGAGGCCGTTGCGGACGACATAGCCATTGAGATTGATGAGGAGACCCTTCAGTTGCAGCGAAGCGTCGGTCGGGTTATAGGTATAGGTGCCGTTCCAGGCCCTGCCGTTGATCTTGGCCGAGAACGTGCCGTCCTTGGCGAACGTCAACTGGGTGTTGGAAGACGTGAAGCCCAGTTTGCGATACTCCTCGCCGAGTTTCTCCTCCACCTTCGCCGCTGCCAGTTCGCCACCAGCACGCGCCAGGAGGTTCTCCGAGGTGAAGGCGCATCCCGGACCGTCATAGCGCCAGGTGCCGTAGAGATTCTCTTTCGAGAGTTTGCCACCACCGATGATCGACGAGATAATGTTGCCGACTGACTCGCCGACACCACTGCCCAACATACTGCCGTTGCCCTGGTTGCCCTGCGTCGTCGTACCGCCACCTATTCCGCCGCACGAGGCGAGCATCAGCGAGGCGGAGAACATTCCTAAAATCAATCCTTTCTTCATGACTCTATATTCTTATTAGTTAATTCCAATTTGGGTCTATTTTTTTGATTATACACACTATGTTTTTATCGATTCGATCGGCTATTCCTTTCTATCAGCCATCTTATCGGGTCTATCGAGCGCATAGCCGATTCTATCATTTAATTTTCCCTTGCAGTCGGAGCTCCCTGACCAGCTGCGCACCCCGCTGGGCAAGATGCGCCTCGGCCACGTCGGGTCTCATCGCCTCCTCCTGTGGGACCCCCTCGGGATGGATACTGCCCACGCTTGCAAATCCTGCATCGAGCAGTCGCTGCGCATCCTGCACGCGACCCGACCACAACACGACATCGACACCTTTGCGCCTGCCGTGGGCCATCACCACGAAGGGCAACTTCCCCATCAGCGTCTGAGCGTCGCTACTCCCCTCTCCCGTCACAATAACGGCGGTTTCATCGATCATCTCGTCGAAGTGGCAGGCTCCGAGCAGAAGTTCCGCTCCTGAGCACATCGTGGCCTGAAAATACTCCATGAAGGCGTAGCCCAGTCCGCCTGCCGCCCCTGCGCCATGGGCGTTGCGAAGGTCGTAGCCGAAGTGGCGCGCGCTCACGTCGGCGAAGCGTGCTGCTCGGCGATCGATGACCTCAACCATAGCCTCAGTGGCCCCCTTCTGCGGGGCAAAGACGCGGGCTGCTCCCAGCGGGCCACAGAGCGGATTCTGGACGTCGGAGGCGAGGACGATGCGCAGATCCTGAAAGTACTGATCCCGCACCGCGTCAAAGCGGTCGTGGGCGCTGCGCCCCAAGTGCTCTATCAGGGCCCGGATCATACCAATACCACAGTCGCTGGTAGCGGTGCCTCCGAGGCCGATGACACACTCCTTTGCGCCACGCATCACGGCGTCGGCCAGCAGTTCACCCACACCGTAGCTCGTGGCCACGAGGGGGTTGCGGTTCTCCAGCTCGATGCGCGACAATCCGCAGGCCTGGGCCACTTCGATGATGGCACGCTGGCCACAGAGACCGTAGGAGGCCTCTATACGGCGCATCAGGGCATCGTGGCAGGCGATAGTGATGCGATCTCCACCCAAGGTCGCGAGAAAGGCATCGAGCATTCCGTCGCCACCGTCGCTCATCGTCAGCACACGACAGGTGGCACCCTCGGATCGCACGCCGCGGGCGAAGGCCTCTCCTGCTGCCTGGCTGGAGAGACACCCTTTGAAGGAGTCGAAAGCTATGAGTATCTCCATGTTGTCGTCTTTCTATGGGCAAAATTAGTCATTTCCATGGTTTCCGCCAAGCTATCGGGCCGAATAATTTGCATCATCGGCGAAGAAAGCGTAATTTTGCGGCATGAATCAAGCATCCGACCACAGCAGGTCCACCATCATCATCCAGGCATTGCATAGCGCCCTCGGCCTTTTCAAGGTGAGACGCGAGGAGCGCAGACTGGCATGGGGCGCCCTCCTCTATGCCCTCGTACTCAACACGATGATCGTCTGTCGCTACTGGGAGTGGTTCTCCCAAGTCACGGACGGCTATCGCAAACTCGTCTTGCGCCACTTCCATATCTCGGGCTTCGACCCCATCACCTACCTGGTACTCAACGACTGGTCGGCGGCCTACAACATCTACCGCCACCCGCTGCTGGCCTTCTTCATGTGGATTCCCGCCCAAGTCAACCGCTTGATCATCCTCGCCACGGGGGTCAACTTCGCGCAGGTCCTCACGGCCCTGTTGCTCGCCGCCGCCACCTTCTACGCCGTCCTCTTCCTTTTTCGCATCCTGCGCGAGATCGTCGGACTGGCCACGGCCGACGCCCTGCTGCTCACCCTTCTCTTTCTCTCCTTCGCCTACACGATGGTGTCGCTCAGCGTTCCCGACCACTTCGGCCTCTCTACGACGGCCCTGATCCTCACCCTCTACGTCGCGGGCCGTAGTCTGCTTCGCGGCAGGCCGCTGACGAAGGCACAGACCGTACTGTTCTTCCTGCTCACGGCGGGCATCTCGCTCAACAATGGCATCAAGGTCTTCCTGGCCAGTTGGGGCACGAGTGGCAAGCGGTTCTTCCGCCCTGCCCACCTGCTGCTGGCCGTTATCGTCCCGTCGGCGCTGATATGGGGATTTGCGCGCTGGGAGTGGCAGACGTTCGAGAAGCCGAAATACCTCGCTCGCCAAGAGGCGACGGCCGCACGGGAAAAGAAAGAGCGCGGCGCGATCATGCAAAACCTCATCAAGCAGTCGGCCACGACCGACACTACGGGCCTTTCCCATACTGCCGACAGCATCTTCCGCGCAAGGGCCAAGGAGAAGGAGCGTCGCCGGATGAAGAAAGCGGTCTATGCCCACCAGGGCAAGCCAATGGGACAAGGGGAATTCTCGTCGTGGACCGACGCCACGACCCCGCGCCTGGAGAGCATCGTCGAAAACTTGTTTGGCGAGCCCATACAGCTCCACACCGACCATGTGCTGGGCGACGTGCTCATCAATCGCCCCGTCATCGTCCCCTACCGCTATGCGGCGAGCTATGCCGTCGAGGCCTTCGTCGTCATCTTCTTCCTCGCCGGCATCTGGATGGGGCGCCGCAGTCGCTTTCTGTGGATCGCCCTGTCATGGATGGGCTTCGACATGATCATCCATGTGGTGCTCGGCTTCGGCCTCAACGAGGTCTATATCATGTCGCCCCACTGGCTCTTCGTCCTCCCCATCGCCATGGCCTTCGCCCTGTTGCGCCTCCGTGGCCGCTGGCTGCTGGCTGCCCGTGTGGCTCTGATGGGACTATCCGTCTTCCTGCTGGCCTACAACGCCTCGCTCTACGTGCAGTACTTGTTCTTCTAAGACCAAGTCAATCAGCAAGAAGGCTCAGAATAAAGTATTAACGAGTCGATTATCGTACGATCAGCGGGGATTCATGAAAAATCAGAAGGTGCTGAGGGCGTCTCGCGCCCCCAGCACCCTACTGCTTAGTCACCCAAGTTGCCGTCACCGCCATCGGGATTCGTCCCCGACGACTCTCCACCCGACGTCGTCTTGGTGAAGTAAGCCGTCAGCGACATATCACCATTCACCGTCACGGTACGCGACGCCGACGTGTCCCCATCACTCCAGCGGCTGAAGGTATAGTCGCCCGAGGCCACGGCATGGATGCTTATGCGGCTCCCCTTCTCGAAGGAACCACCTCCCGAGACCGTTCCACCGTTGGCCGGACTTGCCGCCAGACGCAGCGTCTTCTTCCCCTCCACCGAGGGAGCCACCGGCACGGAGTTCTCCACAGGGTTCAACACACCGTTCGGACGCAGATAGACATCACTCACGCCACCGTAGCTGTCCGTGGCACGCTGGTAAGCTGCCTGCCCCTGATACTCCTTCAGCAAGTTGTTCTCGCAGATGAGGTGCTGCGTCGAGACCAGCGTCTTTGCTGCCTCCTTGCGGGAGTGGATCCACACCAGACCATGATCGCCGAAATCATGAGCAGCCTGCGCCGCCAGATGTCCCTCCTGCACCGAGAAGCCACGCGCATCCACGACCGTGAGGAGCTTCGACTCAGAAGCCTTGTCCAGCACGACGCAGCAGGCCTCCACTACCGCCATGGGAAGCATGGTCACGTCGTTCACCTCCTGTCTGACCAGGAAGAACGTGATCTGGTCGCCATACTCATAGAGACTGTTGTTCTGCACCACGGCGTTCGAAAACTCCTTCACCATCGTCTCGTCAGTGATAGCCAAGTCGCCCAGACTGATGTCCGTCACGGCCTGGTTGCCCTTCCCGCTGACCGAGATCGACTTGATGAGACCGTGCGACACCTCGTAGGGCGCCACGAGGCAGGCCCCCGCCTGCGCCTCCTGCTTGGTGAGATAAACTGGTGCCTTGCCGAGATTCACCGACACGAACTTGTTGTAGTCGCTGCGGCCATTGCGGGCCCCACCGAAGGCGAGCTTCAGATAAGGCGTCAGCACCTGATACAGACGAATAACGTTCGTCCACTTCATGCGCTGCTTCTGCTGACCATTGGTCTTCGCGTTGGTCGTCTGAGTGATCTTCTCAGACACGACGGTCTGACCACCGTTCTGCTTGAAGGTAAAGCTACCTACTGAACCCTGGAGCTTGGTTAAAATACCATTGAGTCTTGCCATAATTGTAAAGTTTTAAAGATTTGAAAATGTTTTGAGTTGGGAGCATTCTCCCTTGTTTCTCCCTTGCTTCTTCTATTGTTTCCGTATCGTTTCCGTATTGTTTCCGCTTCCGGAAGCGAGAACGATAGGAGAACGATAGGAGGACGATACGAGAACGATACGGGATTGATACGAGATCGATACGGAAACGATACGAGACCGATACGTAATCGAATTGTTTTGCCGCCGTTCTGCGGACTTGGTGGGACTGCGATTTTGTTTCATTGCCTTGAAAGTTTTTGAAGTTGATAATGATTCTCTTTGTCAGCTGCGTTGCTGATAACGTCTGCTGAAGACGGTGCAAAGGTATGCAATGGCACAACCGAATGCAAATTCATTCATAACCGTTTACAATCCATTTACAATCCATTCATTCCGTTCGCAATTCATTTACCCATTTTCTCATAAATAACCAAAACCGCATTATGAACGACGTTAAAATTAGCATCTACGACAGTATCGTCCAGGTTCTGCCCAACGCCACAAAGGCCGTACAAAACTTCAATGGCGACCAGTTTGCCGAGAAAATACTCAGCAAGAAGGAAGCCGATGAAGACAGTTCTTCCGATGCCGACTCCCCTGAGGCCAGGAAACTCGCCCTCTATATTGGCGAGGAATGCCTCCCGGCCTTCCTCGCTCAGATTCGTGACTGCAACAACGCCACAGAGCTTGCCTTGGTTGTCGTCTCCATGTTTGATCAAGAAACCAAACTCACCGAGGAAATCGTCGTCAGGAGTAGCTTCATCCAGCTCCTGTTGCCCTTCGCCACCAACATCACTTCTGGTAGAAGCGTGAACAACATTCGCGCCCGCATCAATGATGCTTTAATAGCTCGCCGTAAGTCTCACCCCAAACATTAATCGCCATGATCGGAATAGAGATAATGATAGCTCAAATAGCCGCTGCAGCATACTTTGGCTATAAGCAATGCAAATCATCTGGACGACGCCATTGGAGTCCTTTTGACCTGTTTTTCTACTCTCGCTCCTCGGCATCAACCGATGCCTCTGAAAAAGAGCAGGAAGCCCCGTCTTTCACGGCGGAGCAGTTGGAGGAACCACAGGCGAAGCCTTCTGATGCCATTTTGGAAGACCGCATCGTCCAGGCCGTCTTCGACAAACTCAGGCAGAACAAGGAACCACAGATCATCATCAACTTCTTCGGTGGCAATCATATCGTGGCCCCCAATGCCCGGGAAGCCTATCAGCAGTTCCATTCCTCATCCCAACCCAAAAAGGATTGACATCAGACTGATGACAAAGAAAAAAGTATTAACGACGATTAATGTGAAAAACTTGGCGGCTAGCACGCCACAAATATTTACGCTACATAATGATTACTATTCCCAATAAAGACTTCAAGTCATCCAACATAATGTTGCAGCAGATCATAAATTCCACTACGAAGGTGAAAATGCTTAAGGTCTGCAAGAAGTTTGACCTGTACGTCAGTCCCAATCTTCGGAAAGACGAGACCAGCCGCAGAATCGCTTTGGAAGTCATGGACAACCCCATTGAGATTCTCAGCAGGCTCAGCAAGACCGAACTCCAGATCCTCGACGAGTTTGTAAGCGGAGGCGATGACACCTATGTGGTGCGCAAGCAACGCAAGACCCCTTACATCCTCCAGAAATACTTACTCGTCGTCACTTATTGCGACGATGAAAAGAACGAATGGCACATGCTCATGCCTACGGAACTCCGTGAGTCCCTTGCCCCGAGCCTCCCATTCTTCTTAGACTGTGCGATGAAAGGCGTTAAGGCCCCCTCTGCCAAAGAACTCAGGCTCCAGTCCGCCCTAAAGCGCTTCATGGGGGAAGAGTAATCAGAGCTCTCCTTTATGTTCGGTCTGTTCGAAGGTTGCAAATTGAACAATGCCAATTTCGGTGAGTACATCGAGGACATCAAACCATCACAGGCTGTCGCTTGGCTTGACAGTTAAATAATAAAAAATCAAAGTTTTGTTAGAATAGACCGGTATGGCTAACTCGCAGATAAATAGCGGGGATGCTGTATTGGTAGAATTCTTTTGGTATTATGAAAAGTTTGGTTCTCTATTGTAATTATTCTAAAGAAAAGAAGGGGTTTGAAGGCAAACAGGAAGTTGATACTTGTCGGTTGCATGATAAAAACAATGTGGAGTTTCATATTAATCTTTGGAAAATAAAAAATGGTGTTATTAGAATTACGCCGTCTTTGATTTTTGATTTTGGAATAAAATTCAGTAATGATATAACAGAATTATGTTTGTTTCTTCCATTTCGTGTTCCTTCCCATAACGGAGTGAAGGATTTGGGAGAATGCTTGTCAACCAATCGCGACTTATTAAATGCAGTGTTTAATGAGGATATGATTTGTCAATCAGCCGACAACCATTGCTTCTATAAAGTTTCATCCAATTGTAATATTGAAAAGCAGAAAGAACCTTTTTATAT
>OIBC01000259.1_pt1 | contig 22613 bp, 22 predicted proteins | sample 1580901 | NCBI WGS metagenome assembly OIBC01 (sample SAMEA3882539, study PRJEB24775) | human gut metagenome | biome: human-associated habitat; feature: intestine environment; material: feces | place: Netherlands | collected 2009/2010 | reverse complement strand
CAGAACCATATGCACAGCAAACATTTTCGTGTAGGAAGAAAGTGTTTGCTGTGCTTTTTTGTACTCTTTTATCATTACCCTGTTGAAAAAATATCTTGACAATCAAACTATCTTTGCATATACTTTGACTAAGAAACTGTTTGACAATCAAACTATTTCGCAATCAAACAAAATTGAAGACAGTAAAAGGAGAACCCATTATGTTAGAAAAGTTAAAAGAAATCATTGCAGACCAGTTAAACGTAGACGCAGATTCTATCACCGCAGAGTCCCGTTTCAAAGAGGATCTTGAGGCAGATTCCTTAGATCTGTTTGAGCTGGTTATGGCTTTGGAAGAAGAGTACGGTGTAGAGATTCCTTCTGAGGATTTAGAGAAGATCCTTACCGTTCAGGATGTCATTGATTATATGAAAAATAAGGGTGTTGAGGCATAAGCTATGAAAACAAGAGTGACAGAGCTTCTGGGAATCGAATATCCGATCATTCAGGGCGGTATGGCCTGGGTCGCTGAGCATCATCTTGCTGCCGCTGTTTCCGAGGCAGGAGGTCTTGGCCTCATCGGCGGCGCAAACGCGCCGGGAGAGGTTGTCCGTGAAGAGATCCGTAAGGCGAAAGCACTGACAAAGAAGCCGTTTGGCGTTAATGTCATGTTAATGAGCCCGTATGCGGATGATGTGGCGAAGGTGGTTGTTGAAGAGGGCGTGAAGGTCGTTACGACAGGAGCCGGAAATCCTGCAAAGTACATGGATATGTGGAAAGAAGCAGGCGTCATCGTAATCCCTGTAGTTGCAAGCGTAGCACTCGCAAAGCTCATGGAGAGAGGCGGGGCAAGTGCGGTAATCGCCGAGGGAATGGAGTCAGGCGGACATATCGGAGCACAGACTACCATGACACTTGTGCCACAGGTTGTTGATGCAGTGAGCATCCCTGTTATCGCAGCAGGCGGAATTGCAGACAACAGAGGCTTCAATGCAGCATTTGCACTCGGTGCGGAGGCAGTCCAGATGGGTACACGCTTTGTCACCGCAAAAGAATCGATAGTACATGAAAACTATAAGCAGAAGGTCATTAAGGCCAAGGATATAGATTCCGAGGTTACAGGAATGAGCACAGGCCATCCGATCAGAGTGCTCAGAAACAAGATGACCAGACAATATCTCAAGCTGGAAAAGGAAGGAGCTCCATTTGAAGAGCTCGAAAAAATGACACTTGGCGCACTCAGAAAAGCCGTTGTAGACGGAGATACCGTATATGGCAGCGTCATGGCAGGTCAGAGCGCAGGCCTCGTAAAGAAAGAGGAAACCTGCAAAGAAATCATTGAGGATGTAGTGGGACTGAACAAATAGACAGTATTCACTTTTACATGCAAATTTAAGGATACCGGGCCGCCTGCAAAGAGTGGCTTACGGTATCCTGTCAGAAATAAGGAGAAACCGAAAATGGGTAAGAGAGTATTTATGTTTCCCGGACAGGGCTCACAGTACATAGGAATGGGTAAGGAGTTTTACGATACAATGCCAAATGCAAAGGCAGTAATCGACCTTGCCAGTGAACAGACAGGCTTGGATATTCCGGCATTATGCTTTGAGGAAAATGACAAGCTGAATATTACAGAGTACACACAGATATGTATGCTTGCAGTTGAGGCAGCTATATATCAGGCAATCATTGACAAAGGTATCACACCTGATGTCACAGCTGGATTAAGCCTTGGGGAATATGGTGCTCTCATCGCATCAGGAGCCATGACTATGGCAGATGCATTTGCAGTTGTCAGAAAAAGAGGAATCTACATGCAGGAGGCAGTTCCTACAGGTGGAGCCATGACAGCGGTTTTAGGACTTGATCCGCAGGTCATTGAGGATATCTGCAAAAAGACAGCAGATGAGACAAATTCAGTGGTATCGGTAGCCAACTATAACTGCCCGGGACAGATTGTTATCACAGGAGAAAAGGCAGCAGTAGATGCCGCCGCAGCAGCATGCAGCGAGGCAGGCGCCAAGAGATGCGTACCGCTCAAGGTCAGCGGACCTTTCCACTCAGCAATGCTTAAGGGTGCAGGAGAAAAGCTCGCAGATGCACTTGAGAGTGTAGAAATCCACGATATCAAGGTGCCATATATCACAAATGTCACAGCAGACTATGTGAAGTCACCGGCAGACGTCAAGGATTATCTGACAAAGCAGGTTTCATCGTCAGTGCGCTGGCAGCAGACCATCGAGCGTCTTATCGCAGACGGTGCAGATGAGTTCGTGGAAATCGGACCGGGACGATCACTCAGCGGATTTATGAGAAAGATAAATAGAGACGTAAAAGTCGTAAACATAGACAAACTGGAGGATTTTGAAAAGTATGTTAACAGGTAAAAATGCCCTGGTTACTGGCGCAAGCCGCGGAATTGGAAGACAGATAGCTCTTACACTTGCCGCAGCACACGCCTTTGTAATAGTAAATTATAATGGTTCAAAGGAAAAGGCAGATGCCGTTGTTGCAGAGATAAAGGCAGCAGGCGGTGATGCAGTTTCTTATCAGTGCAATGTATCTGATTTTGACGAGTGCCAGAATATGATAACAGCGCTCATCAAGGAGTACAAGCACATAGATATCCTCGTAAACAACGCAGGAATCACAAGAGACGGTCTCATCATGAAGATGAGCGAGGCAGACTATGACGCAGTGCTCGACACAAACCTTAAGGGTGCGTTCAACACAATCCGTCATATGTCACGCTATTTCTTGAAGCAGAAATCAGGAAGAATTATCAATATTTCATCAGTTTCCGGCATACTCGGAAATGCAGGACAGGCCAACTACAGTGCCAGCAAGGCAGGAGTTATAGGACTCACAAAGGCTGTAGCCAGAGAGCTTGCCAGCCGGGGAATCACAGCAAACGCAGTGGCACCGGGCTTTGTAGAGACAGAGATGACAGATGTGCTTGCCGATGCGGCAAAGGAGAATCTTTTATCACAGATTCCGCTTGGCAGACCGGGAAACACAAAGGATATCGCAAACGCAGTATTATTTTTAGCATCAGATGCAGCAGGCTACATCACAGGCCAGGTGCTGTCTGTTGACGGAGGAATGGCAATATGAGTAGAAGAGTAGTTGTAACAGGACTTGGAGCAGTAACACCAATCGGAAATAATGTGGACGATTTCTGGACATCGGTAAAGGCCGGAAAAATCGGATTTGACCACATCACAAAATTTGACACAACAGATTATAAATGTCACATTGCAGCAGAGCTTAAGGACTTTAACCCACAGGATTTTATGGACAGAAAGGCTGCAAAGAGAATGGAGCCATTCTCACAGTACGCTGTAGCTGCTGCAAAGCAGGCAATTGATGACAGCGGACTTGATATCGAAAAGGAAGATCCATACATGGTTGGATGTGCCATCGGTTCAGGTATCGGAAGTCTTCAGGCTATGGAGCGCGAGACACAAAAGCTTTATGAAAAGGGCCCAAACAGAGTAAATCCTCTGCTTGTTCCGCTTATGATCTGTAACATGGCAGCAGGAAATGTTTCCATCCAGTTCGGTCTCAAGGGAAAGAGTATCAATGATGTAACAGCCTGTGCTACAGGAACAAACACAATCGGTGAGGCATACAGAAGCATCCAGTACGGTGAGGCTGACGTGATGGTAGCCGGTGGTACAGAGGGCAGTGTATGTCCTATCGGAATTGCAGGATTTACAGCACTTACAGCGCTTTCTACAGTAGATGATCCGGCAAAGTGCTCACTTCCGTTTGACAAGAACAGAAGCGGCTTTGTAATGGGTGAGGGCGCAGGAGTAGTTATCCTTGAAGAGCTTGAGCATGCAAAGGCAAGAGGTGCAAAGATTTATGCAGAGGTAGTCGGATACGGCTGCTCATCTGATGCATACCATATCACATCTCCGCAGGAGGATGGCGCAGGCGCAGCAAGAGCCATGACCAATGCCATGAGAGATGCAGGTGTCACACCGGCAGATGTAAAATATATCAATGCTCACGGAACAGGCACACATCACAATGATCTCTTTGAGACAAGAGCAATCAAGCTTGCGTTCGGTGATGAGGCTGCAAATCTTAAAATCAATTCAACAAAGTCTATGATAGGACATCTGCTCGGAGCAGCGGGAGCTGTTGAGTTTATAACATGTGTGAAGGAAATCCAGGATGGATTTATACATAAGACTGTTGGCTATGAGACTCCTGATGAGGAGATTGACCTCAATTACTGCAAGGACAGCTATGAGGAGCCTGTTGAGTATGCACTGAGCAATTCACTGGGATTTGGTGGACATAATGCAAGTATTCTGCTCAAGGCTTATAAATAATTTAGGGGCTTCGCGAATTTAGACTGTGAGGTCCGGTGGAGCACACAGTATATTCCTCATAAAAAATATGAAGTCAGTCACGGCATTTTGCACGGACAGGCTGTGATATGGTGTTAGCACTTCATGCTAATGGAGCGGATGGAACGCCGTGACAGTTCATATTTTTCATTCAGAACACACTGTGTGCTTTCCGGCTCCACGTTATTGAGCGCGAAGCATGTAGATAGTTTGGAGTAAATTGAGAAAGGATAGATATATATGTCAGTTTTGAATACGCAGCAGATTATGGATATTCTGCCGCACCGCAGTCCGTTTCTTCTCATTGATACGGTTGAGGAACTGGAGCCGGGCGTAAAGTGTGTGGCTAAGAAGAATGTGACTATGAATGAGCCGCATTTTATGGGACATTTTCCGGGAAATCCGGTGATGCCGGGAGTGCTTATTATTGAGGCTTTGGCGCAGACCGGTGCAGTTGCCATTCTTTGTCAGGATGAGTGGAAGGGCAAGACTGCATATTTTGCAGGCATTAATAATGCCAAGTTCAAGCAGAAGGTGGTTCCGGGAGATACGCTGGAGTTGACCACTGAGATTATAAAGGTTAAGGGTCCTATCGGTGTGGGCAAGGCTGTTGCCAGGGTAAATGGCAAGGTTGCCTGTATGGCGGAGCTTACATTTGCAATAGGTTAATTGCATAAGGAGACATGATGAAGTTATTCAAGAAGAAAGATAAAAATATAGAGGCTGAAGAGACTTTAGCCAAGAACGCTGAGAGCGAAAAAACAGCCGCAGATGGCAAAAATGCCGGTGCAGCACAGGAAACAAAAGAGGATGTCCCTGAGACAATCGTTTGTCCCAAGTGTGGCAAGACTGTGCTCAAATCAGTTGTAAAACAGCACAAATACGTCTGCTATGAGTGTAATTATTATTTCCGTGTGCGTGCTAAAAACAGAATTAGAATGGTTTCCGACAAGGAAGCATTTGAGCCATGGTTTACAGAGCTTACAACAGGAAATCCTCTCAATTTCCCTGAGTATGAGGAGAAAATTGCAAAGACTCAGGAGAAAACAGGACTTTCTGAGGGCATTGTCATCGGTAAGACAAAGATTTACGGTGAGGAGACAGTGCTTGGTGTAATTGATTCAAGATTTATGATGGGAAGCATGGGTCATGTGGTTGGTGAGAAAATCACAAGCGCATTTGAGCGTGCCACAGAGGAAAGACTTCCGGTTATATTATTCTGCTGTTCAGGCGGTGCCAGAATGCAGGAGGGTATCATTTCGCTGATGCAGATGGCTAAGACCTCAGCTGCCGCAAAGCGTCATTCAGAGGCTGGACTTTTATATGTGCCTGTACTCACAGATCCTACAACAGGTGGTGTGACAGCCAGCTTTGCAATGCTTGGAGACATAATTCTTGCAGAGCCAAAGGCACTTATCGGCTTTGCGGGTCCTCGTGTTATCGAGCAGACCATCGGACAGAAGCTGCCTGAGGGCTTCCAGAGGGCAGAATTCCAGCTTGAGCACGGCTTTGTGGATATGATAGTTGAGCGTGAGGATTTAAAGAAGACTCTTTACAAGATTTTACGTGCTCACAGACCTACCACTGGCTATGCCAATTTTGACCCGCTTCACTCAGACGACAATTACGAGCCGACAGAGCTTATGAAGGAGCGCGAGGCAAAGGCTAAGCCATTTAAGGTATGGGACAAGGTCAGCGCCGCAAGACAGATTAAGAGACTTGCATCGGTTGACTATATGGACTATATCTTTGATGAGTTTATGGAGCTGCACGGAGACAGATATTTCCGCGATGACCCGGCTATCGTAGGCGGAATTGCATATTTAGACGGCCAGCCAGTCACAGTTATCGGTGTCCACAAGGGAAAAGACCTTGAGGACTGTGCAAAGAGAAACTATGGTATGCCATCACCTGAGGGCTACCGCAAGGCACTGCGCCTCATGAAGCAGGCAGAGAAATTCAACCGTCCGATCATAACCTTTGTCAATACATCAGGAGCTTATCCGGGAATGGAAGCAGAGGAAAACGGACAGGGTGAGGCAATCGCAAGAAACCTTTATGAGATGAGCGGCATCAAGGTGCCAATCCTTTGTCTCATGATAGGAGAAGGCGGAAGCGGCGGAGCTTTAGCTCTTTCTGTAGGAAATGAAGTGTGGATGATGGAAAATGCCACATACTCAATCCTCTCGCCTGAGGGCTTTGCATCTATCCTCTGGAAGGACGGAAAGCGTGCAAAGGAAGCCGCAGAGGTAATGAAGATTACAGCACACGACTTAAAGGAGCTTGATGTCGTGGATGATATAATACCTGAGTTTGGCGGAGCCGACGAGGATGCCCTTTCATCAATCGGAAACTACATGAAGGGCAACATGAAGAAATTCTTGGAAAAAGAAAGCAAATTGACAAAGGACCAGCTCTTGGAGGAAAGATACAAGCGTTTCCGCAAGTTCTAGTCCCGGAAAGGAAATTCTATGAAGATAGTTGGAACAGGAAGCTGCCTGCCGCAGAGAGTGGTCTCAAACGATGACCTGGCAGCCATAATGGACACATCTGACGAGTGGATCAGCTCGCGTACAGGAATAAGAAACAGACACATTGCAACGACTGAGACAACCACCTCACTTGCCTGTGATGCAGTAAAAAGTGCGCTGCAGGATGCGGGAATTGACGGAAGTGAGATAGACTTGATAATAGCGGCAAGCGTATCCACAGACAAAATCGTTCCGTCGCTCGCATGTCAGATTCAGGCTGAGATAGGTGCCGAAGGTGCAGTGGCATTTGACATAAATGCCGCATGCTCAGGCTTTTTATTCGGGCTTGCCACAGCAGATGCGTATTTTAAGACCGGCAGGTTTCACAAGGCAGTCGTAGTGGGAGCAGAGGTTCTTTCAAAAATAATGGACTGGAATGACAGAAGCACCTGTGTACTCTTCGGAGACGGAGCAGGAGCAGCGGTTGTGACAGACGAGGGCGATGCTTTTAAGGGCTTTGTACAGGGCTCGGACGGAAAAGGCGGTGAGGCGCTTGACGGAGACAACCGTCCTGTAGTCAATCCGTTTACCGACAATGGAAAGCAGTCTGCACTCGGTGGATATGTCACCATGGACGGTCCTGCTGTATATAAGTTTGCGGTAAAGACAGTGCCAAAGGCTATAAATGAGCTGCTTGATGAAATCGGCTGGAGCGCAGATGATGTGGATGTCTATGTGCTGCATCAGGCCAATATCCGTATTATTGAGTCGGTTGCCAAAAGGCTTAAGCAGCCTATGGACAAATTTCCGACCAATTTACAGCAGTGTGGAAATATTTCTGCGGCAAGTGTGCCGATTTTGCTTGATAAAGTCCGCAAAGATGGTATGATAAAGCATGAGGAAAAAATAATTTTATCAGGCTTTGGAGCAGGACTTACATGGGGAGCCTGCGCCATAGAGTGGCAATAGAAAGAGGTATTTATGACGGCAGATGAAACTTTAAATGAATTATTGGTGTGTCTGTTCAAGGATTTGACAGAGATAGAGGGCAGATGTCTGATAACAGACGAATTTTCTGATATTTCTATCAACGATATGCATATAATAGAGGCAATAGGAGTAGATGAGCCAAAGCGCTCCGGCACCGTAGCCAAGCTTATGTCTATCACTCTGGGCACACTGACAAAGGCAATAGATGGTCTCACCCGCAAGGGATACGTGAACCGTATCCGCAGTGAGGAGGATAAGCGTGTGGTAAAGCTCTCACTCACCGGCAAGGGAAAGAGTGCATACTATCATCATGAGCAGTTTCATCGTCATATGATAGAGCATATAAAGGACGGTCTTTCGGATGACGAAATGAAAGTTCTTATAACTTCACTTGCAAAACTCTCGGATTATTTCAAGGTGGTATATTCCGATGATGAGGAGAATCAGTACCAAAATTGGGATAATATAAATGAAGATAATAAATAAAATGAATTTTTTTTATATAAAACCTTCAAAAATTACTTGATTATAGCAATAGATTTATATAAAATAAACTTGTTGATGTCAAAAATAATTTTGTAAAGGAGATATAAAAATGAGCTATGTTGATGAAGTACTCGCAGTAGTACAGAAGAAAAACGCTGACCAGCGTGAGTTTTTACAGGCAGTAACAGAGGTACTTGATTCTTTAAGACCTGTAATCGAGGCAAATGAGGAGCTTTACAGAAAGAACGCTATCCTCGAGAGAATCACAGAGCCGGATCGTCAGATCATGTTCAGAGTACCATGGGTAGATGACAATGGTCAGGTACAGGTAAACAGAGGTTTCCGTGTACAGTTCAATAATTCCATTGGACCATACAAGGGAGGTTTAAGACTTCATCCTTCTGTAAACCTGGGTATTATCAAGTTCTTAGGTTTCGAGCAGGTATTTAAGAATTCTCTTACAACACTTCCAATCGGTGGTGGTAAAGGTGGTTCTGATTTCGATCCTAAGGGTAAATCTGACAGAGAGATCATGGCATTCTGCCAGAGCTTCATGACAGAACTTTGCAAATATATCGGAGCAGACGTTGACGTACCGGCCGGAGATATCGGAACAGGTGCAAGAGAGATCGGCTTCTTATTTGGACAGTATAAGAGAATTCGTGGATCATACGAAGGTGTGCTGACTGGTAAGGGTCTTACCTATGGTGGATCTCTTGCACGTACACAGGCTACCGGATATGGTCTGTTATATCTTACTAACGCATTATGGAAAGATCATGGTATGAGCCTTGAGGGAAAGACAGCAGCAGTTTCCGGATCTGGTAACGTTGCTATCTACGCAATCGAGAAGGCACAGGAGTTAGGTGTCAAGGTTGTAACATGTTCTGATTCTACCGGATGGATTTATGATCCAAACGGAATTGATGTTGCTCTTCTTAAGGAAGTTAAGGAAGTTAAGCGTGCCCGTCTTACTGAGTATGCAGCTGCTAAGTCAACTGCTGAGTATCATGCAAAGCAGAACGGTGAGCACGGTGTATGGCAGTACAAGGTAGATCTTGCTCTTCCATGTGCGACTCAGAATGAGTTAGACATTGAGGATGCCAAGATGCTCGTTGCTAACGGTGTTACATCTGTTACAGAGGGTGCTAACATGCCTACAACTCTTGAGGCTACAAAATATCTTCAGGAGAACGGAGTACTCTTCGTAGGTGGTAAAGCTGCCAATGCAGGTGGTGTTGCTACATCAGCACTTGAGATGAGCCAGAACTCTGAGAGACTTTCATGGACATTCGAAGAGGTTGACGGAAAGCTCAAGGGTATCATGGAGACAATCTACGCTAACATCAGTGATGCTGCTAAGAGATACGATGCAACAGTTGGTGGAAAGACTGACTATGTTGCAGGTGCAAATATCGCAGGCTTTGAGAAAGTAGTTGATGCTATGCTTGCACAGGGTGTTTGCTAATCTGTAGGCACTTATTGAATAATGACTATAAAAACCCCTCCCACAGATAGAAGTCTGTGGGAGGGGTTTTGTAATAATATATAAAAGAGAAAACTAATTTATTTTTTATTAGCAAATGCTTTAATACCGCCTGCTACAAAAAGTATAGAGGCGATAATAACGCCGGACACAAGTACAATAGCGTAAACATTGGCATTCACGCAGATATTGGAAGTCCAGTCAGAAAAATTCACGGACTTTATAGTGATTTGTCTGGTGCCAAAAATTAAAAACTCGCATATGTCATCGGCAAAAGCTGTCCAAAACGAAGCTATCAAAACTATAATTGCGGATTTTATAAATCCGTTTGCGTTTAAATATCGTGCATCAAAAAATATGAGCCAGGCCGCAAGTACAAAGACAAATGCTATAATACAGCCGGCCTTCATTCCGGCAACATCGTTTGTATGACCACACACCTCAATGATTGTGAGGAAAAGCCATAAGGTATCCCACAGCATAGTGATAAGAGCTTTTTTGCCTGATAAAACAGGTGGAAGCTCAATTCCTCTGATGACAAACGGAAAAAGAACAATTGATAATCCAAATATAGTTGGAACAGACCAAAGCATAAATTCATTTGAACTATACATTCTGTCAACAAAAAAGAATATCAAAAGCAGAGCAAAAACACCGCAGATTATGCATTTGGTCAGTTTTTTCTGCTGTGCCATAAGTGGAACAACTGTCATTGCAGCTACAAGAAGCATAGATGCTGTTACCACCGCAAAAGTATTTAAACCATCGCCATTTGACAGGCACACTATGAATGTGATGAGTATTGGGATAAGCAGTAATCCGGCTATTATGACTCCGGTCTTGTAGGCAGCAGATTTTTCCTTTTTCTCATGCTGCTTTAATACACTGTCGGCCTCTTTTTTTATCATTGAATCAATAGAATCGTTTTTTAGCTCGTTGTATGTATTTTGACATTTTTCACAAGTCTTAAGGTGTTTTTCAACAAGCCTTTTGCTTGAGGGACTGCATACATCGTCATAGTATAGTGGGAGTAAATCCTGAACTATATTGCAGGTTTCATCGGTTGATTGTGTAATTGGATTATTCATTTCTATCCATCCTTTCTTTGATTTTCAGTTTGGCCCTATGGTAAGTTACCCGTGCCCAGTTCTCTGTTTTTCCAAATATCATACCTATGTGGGAGAATGGCAATTCACCAAATATTCTAAGCTGAAAGACCTCCTTGTAGGGCTCATCAAGCTGGTGCAGTATAAGATGAATCTGAAGAGCGGTATCTTTATTTTCTAGGCTTTTTACCATATTATCGGGTTGTTCGAGCTGCTCTTCGTCAAGCTCTGTAAATTTTGTGCTTTTTCGGCATTCGTCCATTGCCAGATTTCTTGCTATGCTGCAAAGCCAGGTCTGTTCGCTTGATTTGCCGGAATATGCCTTCTTTGCGGTCATGGCCTTATAAAAAGTATTCTGGGTAATTTCCTCAGCCTGATGTTGATTTTTTACAATTGTCATTACATATGAGTATACTTGCAAGTAATAGGAATTGTACAATTTCTCATAATCCAGAACTGTCACCTCCTTTGTTCATAGGTTAGACGTAGAAAGGATTGTTTTGTTACAAAAAATTTTAAGATTTTTTAATCGATGTATGATTATAGCATAAATTTTATCAAAAATGAAAATAATCTTGACATACAAGCCACAAAGGATTACTATAGTTAGCGTAAGCTAATTAAATAATTATTCTTCAGGGCAGGGTGCAATTCCCTACCGGTGGTATAGCCCACGAGCCGCAAGGCATGATTCGGTGAGATTCCGAGGCCGACAGTAAAGTCTGGACGAAAGAAGATGTGAATATGATATATGCAGAGTATAGATAGCTGGGTTTTAGATTCAGTTTCAGATATAGATACAGCACATATCATAGTTATAAAAGATATCTACTCTGGAGTGTTTCATACATTCCGGATTTTTTTTGTCTCAAAATTCATTTATGATGAAATGCAGCTAGTGCATGTTTATCTGAGATTATGATATTTGAAATCATTAGGCCCTGAACGATAATAGTTCAGGGCTTTTTTATGCAGAAAGGAACCCAAATGACTGATGAACAATATATGAGAAGGGCGATTGAGCTTGCAAAGCGCGGCATGGGGTATACCTCGCCAAACCCGATGGTCGGAGCTGTGATTGTAAAGGACGGCAGGATAATCGGAGAGGGCTGGCATGAGAGATACGGAGAGCTGCACGCAGAAAGAAATGCGTTAAAGCATTGCAAGGAATCGCCACAGGGAGCGGATATGTATGTGACTCTCGAGCCCTGCTGTCATCATGGCAAGCAGCCGCCATGTGTGGAGGCAGTGATAGAAGCCGGTATAAAAAGAGTATATGTGGGCTCGGATGACCCGAATCCGCTTGTCGCCGGGGGCGGTATCAAAATCCTTAAAGAGCATGGGATAGAGGTTGTCACGCAGGTGCTTAAAGACGAGTGCGACAGGCTGAACGAGGTATTCTTTTACTTTATACAGACCAGACATCCATATGTCGCTATGAAATATGCCATGACGATGGATGGAAAGATAGCCACATATTCAGGACTATCAAAGTGGATAACAGGAGAAAAAGCGAGAGAATATGTGCAAAACCTGCGCCACAGATATAAAGCCATAATGGCAGGAATAGGAACAGTGCTTGCAGACGATCCACTGCTTACATGCAGAATCGAGGGCGGAGTAAATCCAATCCGCATAATATGTGATACGCACCTTAAGCTTCCACTGGAATCGCAGATAGTAAAGACTGCAAAGGAAGTGCCGACGATTGTTGCAGTCAGTGAGCGATATCGTGAAACCGCACAGTCAGAAGCCTTACCTGATACTGAAAAAGATAGTATAGAAGAAAACAATAATTATCAAAAAAACAGAAAAATAACACGGCTTGAAGAAAACGGAATAGAAATTCTGTATGTAGCTGAAAAAAACGGTCATATTGATTTAAATGACCTCATGCAAAAGCTCGGCGAAAGAAGCATAGACAGCCTTTTGCTTGAGGGAGGCGGAATACTCAACTGGTCAGCCCTTAAGAGCGGGATTGTGAATAAGGTATACGCTTACATTGCACCAAAGCTTTTCGGAGGGGCGGATGCAAAAACTCCGATAGAGGGAATGGGAACCGACTCGCCGGCACATGCCGTGATGCTTGGAAACAGTAAGGTAACAAAGCTTGGTGATGATTTCCTCATCGAGAGTGATGTTGTGTAATTGATGTAATTGCTACTGTTTCGCCTTGGTGAGACTGTAAACAATTGTAAACAATTTACCATGTAAATTATGCAAATGAGTGTGAGGAAAATATAGAAAAAGAAAGGCGATACACAATGTTCACAGGAATAGTTGAAGAAGTTGGAACAATAGATACAATTTCACGTGGAGCAAACTCAGCAGTACTTACAATCAGAGCTGAAAAAGTGCTAGCTGGAACAAAGGTCGGAGACAGTATAGCGGTAAACGGTATCTGCCTCACGGTCACAAGGCTCATGCCACATGCGTTTACAGCGGATGTCATGCACGAGACGATAAACCGTTCATCGCTTGCAAATGCGATGAGAGGAGCACATGTCAATTTGGAGCGTGCGATGGCGGCAGATGGCAGATTTGGCGGGCACATAGTGTCGGGACATGTTGACGGAACAGGCAGGATTGTGGAGGTCAAAAAGGATGACAATGCCATCTGGTATACAATACAGGCCGCACCACAGCTCATGCGCTATATAGTCGAGAAGGGCTCCGTCACAATCGATGGAATAAGCCTCACAGTCGCAAAGGTGGCAGAGGATAATTTCTCGATATCAGCGATACCGCACACGGTAAGCCAGACTGTGCTAAAGGACAGAAAAGTGGGAGCTGTCGTAAATCTGGAAACAGATATCATAGGAAAATATGTTGAGAAGCTGTTGTTTAAAGGGCAGTCGGAAGGAATAACAGAAGAAATGACAGGAGCACAGACAATTAAGGAAAATGCACTGCATAAATCCGGCGAAAATAAAAAACAACCGGTTGGAATAACAAGAGATTTCCTGGCAAAATACGGCTTTTAACATAAAAGCACGGGTATTGTGCGGGTTTGCAAATGTGCGTGGGCTGAATGGTTAAAAAATTATGTAATTGAACAGCTTCAAAATCATAAGAGAAAGGATATAAAATATGAAATTCAACACAGTAGAAGAAGCACTTGATGAGCTTCGTGCAGGAAAAATAATACTTGTCACAGATGATGAGGACAGAGAGAATGAGGGCGATTTCATCTGTGCGGCAGAATTTGCCACAACAGAAAACATCAACTTTATGGCGATGCACGGCAAGGGTCTGATATGCATGCCGATGTCGCAGGAATATGTAAAGAAGCTTCGTTTTCCGCAGATGGTGCAGGAAAATACAGACAATCATGAGACAGCATTTACAGTCTCAATAGACCATGTCTCAACAACCACAGGTATTTCCGCAGCAGAGCGCTCAATCACAGCAATGAAATGTGTCTCTGATGACGCAAAGCCTGAGGATTTCAGACGTCCGGGCCACATGTTTCCGCTTCTTGCAAAGAAAAACGGCGTACTGGAGAGAAACGGACACACAGAGGCAACAGTCGATCTGTGCAGGCTTGCAGGACTAAAGGAATGTGGACTGTGCTGTGAGATAATGCGTGAGGACGGTACCATGATGCGCACAACAGAGCTCATGGAGCTTGCAAAAAAATGGGACATCAAGTTCATCACAATAGCGGCACTTCAGGAATACAGAAAGATACATGAAAAGCTCGTTGACCGTGTCACAGAGGTAAAGCTGCCAACCAAATACGGCGAATTCAAGGCATATGGCTTCGTCAACAGATTAAACGGAGAGCATCATGTGGCACTTGTAAAGGGCGAAATCGCAGATGGAAGAGATGTGCTCTGCCGAGTACACTCTGAGTGTCTCACAGGAGATGTATTCGGCTCACAGCGCTGCGACTGTGGCCAGCAGCTTGAGGCGGCCATGAGACAGATAGACGAGGAGGGCAGAGGAATACTGCTCTACATGCGTCAGGAGGGCAGAGGCATCGGCCTGATAAATAAGCTGAAGGCATATGAGCTTCAGGAACAGGGAATGGATACACTCGAAGCAAACCTCGCACTCGGCTTTGCCGGAGATGAGCGTGAGTATTATATCGGAGCCCAGATATTAAGAGAGCTTGGCGTACACAGTCTGCGCCTTCTCACAAATAACCCTGACAAGGTATACCAGCTCTCAGAATTTGGTATGGAAATCAGCGAGCGAGTGCCAATCCAGATGAGCGCCACAGCGCATGACCTGTTTTATCTGAAAACAAAGCAGAACCGCATGGGACATATACTCTCATATTAGTACACCGCATCGAGCGTTTTTGCAATGTGTGCGGGGATTCTGAATAGTAACAAATTCTAAATAGTTAATAATTGCAGATAAACTCATCTGAGTAAAAATAAAAAACATAAGGAGAACAAAAAATGAACGTAATCGAAGGAAAAATGACACAGGATGGAATCAAGGTAGGAATCGTAGTAGCAAGATTCAATGAATTTATCACATCAAAGCTCTTAGGAGGAGCAAAGGACGGACTCGTAAGACACGACGTGCCGGAGGAAAACATAGACGTAGCATGGGTACCGGGAGCATTCGAGATACCACTCATCGCAAAGAAGATGGCAAAAAGTGGAAAATACGATGCAGTCATCTGCCTCGGAGCAGTAATCAGAGGTGTAACAAGCCACTATGATTATGTGTGCAACGAGGTATCAAAGGGAATCGCATCCGTATCACTCGAATCAGAAATCCCGGTAATGTTTGGAGTAGTCACCACCGAAAACATCGAGCAGGCAATAGAAAGAGCCGGAACAAAAGCCGGAAACAAAGGATATGACTGTGCACTCGGTGCAATCGAAATGATAAATCTCGTCAGACAAATCGGATAATATAATTATATAGAATAATCCCCGAGGTTCAAATATCATCGATATTTGGACCTCGAATACTTATTATATCTCAAATTGTAAATTATTGTCACAACGTAAGTGGCGTAAGCGCCGGGCATCCGGCAGCGCACACGCACTCCCGAGCAGGCGAATAGCGAAGCTGCTTAGAGACTGTAGAATTATGCCCAAGAAAAACAGAAATGCCCGGCCATGGACGGCCGGGCAAGGCGTTATGCGCCACGGACGGCGCATAAAAGCCGGTTTCGTCAAGCATAGAACCGCCCCAAGGCATAATTCGTACAGCTCTCTTAGCAGCGTAGCGTAGCAGGCGCGGGAGTGCGTGTGCGCTGCCGGGTGCCCGGCGCTTACGCCACGCCCTTCCAACAAAAAAGAAGAAAAATTTAATATCTAAAGAATTGCACGAAAAAACTGTATATAGTATAATAATAATTCAGGAAAACAAAACGGAGGACCATGAATTTTGATAGATATACATTGCCATTTATTATACGGAGTGGACGACGGCTCAAAGTCGCTCGAGGAATCGGTAGAGATGCTCAAGATAGCCAAAAAGCAGGGCATCACAGGCATAATCCTCACACCGCACCTGCGCCATGGAATGTTTAAGCATCCGCTTGAAAAGATAGAGCGACACTATAAAAAGCTGATGCCATATGCAAATAAGCTTGGAATAGAATTAAAGCTCGGCACAGAGTATCATGTGGCAACCGATATGATAGATGCCTTTCATGGTGGGCTGTGTCATACACTGGCAGATACACAGTATATACTCACAGAGTATTCACATTCCAGCGAATACTCGTTTGTATACAAGATGACGCGCGAAGCTATATTTGCAGGATATATACCGGTGATAGCACATGTAGAGAGATATGAGTGTCTCAGTGATATAAGCCGTATAGAGGATTTGCAGGAGCTGGGAGCGCTCATACAGGTCAATGCAGACTCAGTGCTTGGCATAGATGGCAGACACTTCAAGAGATACACAAAGAAGCTTTTGAAGGCAGGACTTGTTGATGTAATAGCAAGCGACAGCCATGGCACAAAGGAGCGCGTCTGCAACATGAAAAAATGCTATGAGTACGTGGCAAAGAAGTTCGGTGATGACTACGCGCAGGAAATCATGCAGACCACACCGGAAAATATAATAAACGGAAGATAATCAGTGTAAATGCGGGGATAAATAATGGAGAGAGAACAGGATTTAGACAACGAGATAGAGATAGACTTAAAGGATCTGTTTCTTGAGATAATTTCATATTGGCAGTGGATAATTCTTGTTACGATAGCGGCAGGTGCAGTGGCATTTGCGATAAGCAGATTTATGATTACACCTATGTATGAATCTACATCTGAGCTTTATGTACTTTCAAAGAGCACATCAATCACAAGCCTTGCGGATATCCAGACAGGCACCAGCCTGACAAATGATTACATAGTTGTAGTAAAGGGACGTCCGGTGCTGGATCAGGTCATAGAAAATCTGAATCTGAATGAGAGCTACAAGACACTTGGCGGCAGGGTGACGCTTGATAATCCGTCCAACTCGCGAGTACTCAATATCACAGTAACGGATCCCGATCCGCAGATGGCTAAGACCATAGCAGATGAGATAGCAAAGGTCGCATCAGCATATATAGCGGAGAAGATGAAGCAGGATCCGCCGACCATCATCCAGAGCGGATATGATGATGGAGGCGCGGTAAGCCCTAATATCGGCAAAAACACAGTGATAGGAGCCTTTGCGGGAGCATTTCTGTCGATTGCGGTTATAGTGGTTTCTTATCTGTTCAATGATACAATCATAGATACAGAGGATGTGGAGAAGAAGCTCGGCATGAACGTGCTTGGTACACTTCCGCTTGATGAATCGGAGGATGACGGAGAGCAAGGAAAGGGCAGAAAGCATGGCAGAGGCAGCCACAGAAAGAAAAGAAAAAAGAAATCGGCTTCAGCATAAGGAAGCCTGTATCAGGAGATGGGCAGATGGAATTAGTAAAATTTGGCAAGCTAAAAGAACAAAGCTATACGATGAAGGAATCGCTTCGAGCTTTGAAGACAAATATACAGTTTTGCGGGGATGATATACGCACGCTTCTTGTGACAAGCTCTGTACCAAATGAAGGCAAAAGCACCGTGGCACTTGATCTGGCGCGGTCACTTACAGAGTCGGGAAATAGAGTGCTTTTCATAGATACTGATATGCGTAAATCAGTCCTGGCAGGGCGTCTGCGTGCCACAGCGGCAAGTGGAGGGGAGATATGCGGATTGTCGCACTATCTTTCCGGTCAGAGACGTCTTGAGGAAGTGATGTATGGCACGGAAATACCGGGCCTTTTTATGATATTTGCAGGGCCGTCTGTGCCGAATCCGACAGAGATTCTCGAGAAAAAATACTTTCAGGAGCTTCTTAATTTCGGCAAGGAGCATTTTAACTACATAATTATAGACTGTGCACCGATAGGAGCTGCCATAGATGCGGCAGTTGTAGCAAAGTATTGTGACGGAGCTATAATAGTGATAGGACAGGGCATGGCGAGCGCCAGGATGATACAGAGTGTGAAAAAACAGCTCGAGGCATCGGGAGTGAGGATACTGGGCGCTGTGCTCAACAAGGTAAACAACAAGAAAAACAGCCATGTCAGTGGGTACTATGGCAATTACTACGGCAGCTATTACGGGCGGTCGGATAAAGCATGAAAAGCATCGATGTAGAGTTAGGAAAATCAAATATGCTTCCGCTTATTGCAAGCCAGCAGTTTTATGCTTCGTGGAAGGTCTTTATCAGGGAGCTTTTGCTCAATGCCATGGATGCCTGCAATGTGCGGCAGGCACTTGAGTGGAGCTGGGGCACGGAGTTCCTTGAGATGGAGCAGGCAAGCCAGATGCGCGATGTCAGGGCCATATATGAGCCACGCATAGACATCACGTACAGCAGTGATACAAGACTGTTTACGATAGAGGATAATGGAATAGGCATAAATGAATATGACCTGGAGCACTTTATCGCACAGATAGGGGCAAGCTATTATACAAGCACAGATTTTTTTAATCAGCAGCTGAAGTATGAGCCGTATTCTCACTATGGCATCGGGCTATGCTCGTGCTTTACAGTCTCAAAGGCTGTGCTCATCGAGTCGAAAAAGGATAAGGTCATAAACACTGCCTGGAACATAAGCAATCCGCAGGATACCGCACCGGTCATGGCAAAGTGGTTTGGAGAGAGCGGCCAGATAGAGTATGTCATATCGCAGAAAAAGACACCGGGCACACGCATCTCTATTCCCGTAAAACCATCATATGCGCCGTATATAGATCTGGACTTTATAGTAGAAACCATAAAGCACTATATGCTTACACTGCCTATACCTGTAAATATCAGGTGTGATACGAGGGAGGTATGCCTGTCACAGCCAAAGGCAAAGTGGAACTATCCGATGAATGAGCTTGTTGGCATGAATATCATACGAGTGGATAACAGCCTGCTTGAGGGCTATGTTGCCATATATCATCCAAAGCACAAGGGGTATTTTCATAAGTCCACGCTGTACCAGCAGGGAGTCCTTGTGTCAGATGCTACAGACATACTGGGGCTTGCACCATCATGGATAGACAATTTCTCGTATCAGCTCAATATCAAAAAGAGGTTTTTAAATATAAGCATATCAAGAGACGGAGCAGCCTTCGATGAAAAGCTCATAGAGCTCCGCCAGTATATAGGACAGATTATCATAGATGCCTTTGGACAGAGCCCGCTTACACTTGGCCAGTATCTGTCAGATGGCAGAAAACGGCTGGTATGTGAATACGAGGCGGAAAACGAGCTGGTAAGCAGAGCTGTACAGGTTCTTGTATATATAAAGGAGCGCGAGGTAGAGGTTCCGGTGAGGACAGTAATAAACGGCTTTATCGGGCGGAAAATAAAGATAGCTTTCATGCAGAGGGCACTTTTTGCACACTACAGGGAGAACTACCCTTATGATTATGGTCAGTTTATTGACAAGTACGATATCATAGTATTTGAGCAGAATATCAGAGCCTTCTGGCAGTTTATGACACCGTATATCACATCGATGGAGTATGTTATGGGTGACATGCCGGGCATCATATACACGGATGTATCGGCAGATCTAACCGTGGCAAAGACGGCAGCATCGTACAGAAACGACTACGTGCTAAGACCGGAGTATTATGATCTGGACCCTGTATTTTGTCTGGTGTCAAATGAGCTGACAGACCCGATGGAGCTGGTGATAAATACCCACAACCGCAATGCAATGCTTTTGCAGCGAGCCGAAAAGTACAAAAAGGTAAGGATTGCAAGAGCTGTGATCATAGAAAATATCAAGCAGAGGATACTGGGCAATGCATCCAGATGGAACAGTATCATAGATTTTGGAGGCGAGCTCGTGCACCAATATGAGCTGGAAAAGCCAATGAGCCTGCAGGCACAGTGGTGCCTCGAGAGAGATTTTCCGGATGAAATCAATGCGTATATAGCAAAGACCTTTACAGACAGGGAAATCGCAGATTACGGGCTTACAAGTCTTTATTTTACAAGGAAGGACTTCATAAAGTGGTGGATGGCACCATAGGCTGTACCGCCATGACATATATTATCAAATACTTATTGAAGCATGAATAAGGAGAACATGAAAATGGAGATATTAGACTTAAACAACGAAGAAGACACAAAAACAACCGATGAGATGGAGCCAAAAAAGCCGGAGGAAAAAACATCACCTGTCAAGGAAATCTTAAGCTGGGTGTTAACAATCGCATTCGCCATTGTAGCGGCAATACTCATAAAGAACTATGTTATTATAAATGCAAATATCCCGTCAGGCTCGATGGAGAACACCATACAGATTGGAGATGACATATTTGGCTTCAGGCTCGCATATACATTTTCAGACCCAAAGAGAGGGGATATAGTCATATTCAATGCACCGGATTCGCCTTCTGAAAAATACATCAAGCGTGTAATAGGTCTGCCGGGAGAGACCGTCACCATAGAGGATGGCCAGGTGTATATAGACGGTGAGGCACTTGAGGAGGATTATCTCAAGTCAAACCAGAGCGGTGAGGATCCGTGGACAGTAAATGCCGGACCTTACGAGTTTAAGGTGCCACAGGACTCATATCTGCTGCTCGGTGACAACAGAAATGGCTCATCAGACGCAAGAGTCTGGGAGCACACATATGTGTCTAAGGATGATATACTTGCAAAAGCGATATTCAGATATTACCCGTTCAACAGATTCGGAGCGGTGAAATAAGCTGTAAATCAGGATATAAAATAAAAATAGAGGTAAAGTAAATGCCAAAGACAGAAACAGACATTGAAAAACGAAATAAATATGGCATGCTGTGCGGTATAGTCGGTATATTTTTAAACCTCATACTCTTTGCCGGCAAGCTATTTGCAGGAATGCTTAGCGGTGCAATCTCAATCACTGCGGATGCATTCAACAACCTGTCAGATGCAGGCTCATCAATCATCACGATAGCAGGCTTCAAGATGGCGGCACAGAGAGCCGACGAGGAGCATCCATACGGACATGCGAGGATGGAGTATGTGGCTACACTGGCAGTTGCAGCAATAATACTCATCATGGGCTTTGAGCTGTTCAGGGATTCCTTTGGCAAAATCATAAAGCCGCAGGACATAGAGTTTTCATGGCTTATTGTAGCGATACTACTGGCATCAATAGCCGTAAAATGCGTCATGGCGGTATACAATTTCTATTTTTCAAAAAAGCTTGATTCATCAACACTCGAAGCGACAGGCAGGGACAGTCTGTCAGACTGTATCGCTACATCTGTAGTACTTGCAGCCACACTCATAGCGCACTTTTCAGGACTCAATCTGGATGGAATAGGCGGTGTATTTGTGTCATTGTTTATATTCTATTCAGGAATATCATCAGCCAGAGAGGCGATAGACCCGCTGCTTGGAGCAAAGCCGGAGCCGGAGTTTGTCGATAGACTTAAGGAGATGGTACTGGACTTTGACAAAAACATACTCGGTATGCATGACCTTATGGTGCATGATTATGGACCGGGACACAGGATAGTATCGTTTCATGCAGAGGTGCCGGAGGACGGAGATATGGTCGAGCTGCACGATATAATCGATAATCTGGAGCGCAGGATACGAAGGGAGCTGGGCTGTATAGTGACCATCCACATGGACCCGGTAGCGATAGAGGACGAGGAGGTAGCCGGACTGAAGGCCGAGGTGCTCTCCGTGATAAAAGGGCTTGATTCGCACATAAATATGCACGATTTCCGTATTATCAGAGGTGATACACATACGAATCTGGTTTTTGACATTGCAGTTCCATTCGGCTATATCACCTCAGATGATGATATATGCAATGCAATACAGGAAAATGTCAGGAAAAAGCTTGGAAAGAATTACTATACCGTGATAGAGGTAGACCGCGACAATTACATAAATATATGACATTGTAAGGGATATATATACGAGCTTCGCCGGTGGCTGTTGGGATAAAGAAACGGTGCACAATAAGATAAAAGAGGATAAAGTATATGTTACGAATCGGAATATGTGATGACTCAGCGGAAGCAAGGCAGCATATGCTGCAATTATGTCAGAAATATTATGAAAACAATACGGATGCATTTGAATATAAAATGTATAAAAACGCAGAAGAGGTTCTCGAATATTGTGATGATGAGGAAAACCAAAAAATAGATATACTTTTTCTGGATATAGAGATGGATGGTCTCAGCGGAATTAAACTAAAGGAACGAGTACTGAAACTGGACAAAATCTGGCGGATAGAGTAGTATCTAAGTTAAACAAAGAACTT
>OIBC01000233.1_pt1 | contig 23990 bp, 31 predicted proteins | sample 1580901 | NCBI WGS metagenome assembly OIBC01 (sample SAMEA3882539, study PRJEB24775) | human gut metagenome | biome: human-associated habitat; feature: intestine environment; material: feces | place: Netherlands | collected 2009/2010 | reverse complement strand
AAAGTTTTCAGCGATGAATACACAGCACGTAAGGATGGCAGAGAGTGATGAAACATATGAGCAAGTGCGGGCTGATAGCCGGTGTTGCCTTCCTGGCCTGGGGAGCGGTGATGTATATCCTCTGTCAGTGGCTGGCAAGCTGAAAGGCGTAAAAAAAGACATCCTCTAGAGGATGTCTGCGTTTTGAAAGGAGCCTTGCCTTTACGAAGACCAAGTACTTATATTATAGCATATATCGGCACACGGGGGCGTAAGGATGGACTTCTTTTTTGATGAGTTAGACGAAGTTAAGACAGCAGAAAACGTCAGGAGTTTTTTGAAGCACGATTACCCAAAGATCTGCATGGCTCTGGGCAGACCGGTGAGCTATATCCAGTCTCCGAGCATGAGTGGGATGCCAAAAGCTCCGAGCGCGGGGAACGCTGCAGAAGACCGTCTAGTCAGGGCAGCAGACATGCAGATGGCGGTCAAGTGGGCACGTGAGGCGCTGCGCATGGTGCAGACGTATGATCCTGACTCGGGGCGGCTTATCATCGACTGTCTAGTGCACAAATGCAGCCGAGATGCACTGGCTGACGAGATGGGATATAGTCGGACGTCGCTTCAACGCATGCTGCAGAAGGCCTGCTGCCAGTACGCCGGGTATCTGTCCAGCTGCAGTGGCGGCAGGCTTGACCTGGTTGCCTGGAAGTGACACAAAAAGTGTACACAAGAGTGACATACTGGTGTTTTAAGGGCCTATACTGGTAGTATAGGAATTTTCAAAGAGCAAGGATATCCTTGCTCTTTTTTGTACTAGAAGGTAACGATGGGAAACGCTTCCCTTATGTTTCGAAAGGAATTAGAAAGTGAAGTACAGAAAGAAACCTGTTGTGGTTGAGGCGGTCCAGTTCACGGATACTGAAGAATCAATTTCAAAATTATCAGAACTTGGGCTAGAGCCAGTCCAAATTGATTATGCTGACGCAGGTAACCCAATTTTAAAAATAAAAACCCTTGAAGGATTGATGATTGCGGCAGAAGGCGACTATATCATCAAAGGGATTCAAGGCGAGTTTTATCCATGCAAACCTGATGTTTTTGCAGAAACGTATGAAAAAACGGAGGAATAAAAATGTTAGAAAAAGCAAAACAATTGGCATCACAAGAATTTTCGCGACTTTCAGGTCGTGAAATTAAAGTAGAAGACTGCTTTGTAGTTTGGTTTAGCAAGACTCTACAAAACTGGAAAGCGCTTGTCAGCACAAATGCAATTTCATCGAATGAAAAGTGCGGCGATTATGCAGAAGTCACGCACAATGGAGATAAGGAAGAAACTTATGTAGATGTGTATGCTAAAGTTTCCAATCGCGTTATCAAAGATTAGGAGGTGGTGCACATGTGAGCGGAAAGAAAAACAAGCTGACGGCCAAGCAGAAGCGTTTCTGTGAGGAGTACATGGTGGACGGCAACGCGACTCAGGCAGCTATCCGGGCTGGCTACTCCTTCAAAACGGCAAGGACCATAGGTGCGGAAAACTTAGCAAAACCTGCCATCAAAGAGCATATCGACGCTCTTCTGGCCGAGATTGAGTCGGCCAAAATCGCCGATGCAAGAGAAGTGCTCGAGTTTTATACTCGCGTGCTGCGCGGTGAGGAAAAAGAAGAAGTTGTCCTCGGCACGGAACTCGGCATCGAAAAGACCGAGAAAGGGCCCGCGCTAAAGGATCGCATGTCCGCCGCCCGGGAGATCATGAAAAGGTACCCGCTTGCCGGAAGCGACCCGTTGCTTGCTGAGCAGCTCAGAAAAGTCAAGGCCGAAGCCGACATTATTGAGCGTCGCCGTGACGATATGCTGGGCATGACCGACGAGACTGGGGCGGATGAAGAACAGGCAGACCTGATGGCAGCTATCGACAAGGGGCTGAGCGAAGTTTGGAGTGATGAAGACGATGATGACAAGACCTAGAAACCGTTTCTCTTTCACACCGTTCAGCCGCAAGCAGCTGCAGGTGTTGTCATGGTGGCGGTATCCAAAAACCCGGAGTCTCGATGCGATTGTGTGCGATGGCTCTGTCCGCGCAGGCAAGACCGTGGTTATGTCACTGTCGTACGTTCTATGGAGCATGGCCACTTTTGACGGCCAGCAGTTTGGCATGGCAGGTAAAACCATCGGCTCTTTCCGGAGAAACGTCTTGCGACCGTTGAAGCAGATGCTGACGTCCGAGGGGTATACCGTGATTGACTCACGAACCGAAAACATGCTGACGATTGCCAAGGGCAGCCATACTAACTACTACTTCATTTTTGGCGGCAAGGACGAAGCCAGTCAAGACTTGGTGCAAGGTATCACGCTTGCCGGCTTCTTTTTTGATGAAGTTGCTCTCATGCCGCAGAGCTTCGTGAGTCAGGCTACCGCCCGTTGTTCCGTGTCGGGAGCCAAGTTATGGTTCAATTGCAACCCAGAAGGGCCATATCATTGGTTCAAGACCGAGTACATCGACCAGCTGGCCGAGAAGCGGGCACTGCGCATCCACTTCCAGATGGAGGACAACCCGTCGCTCAGCCCTGATGTCATAGCCAGGTATCACCGAGCATACTCAGGCGTTTTCTATCAGCGCTATATACTCGGTCTGTGGGTACTGTCTGACGGAGTTGTGTATAGCAACTTCGACCGCGACACCATGGTGGCAGAGCTGCCGGAGGATGCAGTTCCGAAGAAGTACTGGATATCGGTCGACTACGGCACTCAGAACCCTACGGTCTTTCTGCTGTGGGGTCTGTATCACGGTGTCTGGTACTGCATGGATGAGTACTACTACAGCGGCCGCGGGACCGGCAAACAGAAGACCGACGAACAGTACGCCGACGACCTCGAAGAGTTCTACTATGACCACGGGATAGGGCGCCATGAGTGTCCCCTTATCGTCGACCCGTCGGCGGCCAGTTTTAAAAAAACGCTGCGCAACCGTGGCTTCAAGGCCGTCAACGCAAACAATGACGTCATCACCGGCATCCGCTTCGCGATGACCGCCATGAACTGCGGGCAGATCAAGTTCTCAGAACGCTGTCAGAACTTGATTAAGGAGTTCTCAAGCTATGTTTGGGATGAGAAAGCCGCTCAACGCGGCATAGACGCAGTAGTCAAAGAACACGATCATGCCTGTGACGCCATGCGATATTTCTGCATGCACGTGCTTTATAAGCGCCCGGGCAAGACCGTGCAGCTTTTCAAGGGAGGGATATAGATGTGAAATATCTGACTTCACGATGCTCCGTCAGTGATGACGGAGTGTTCTTATATGACGGAGATGTCCCAACCGAGGACGACATCCGCCAGTACATCAATGCGAACGAGGCGATGGCCACCAAGTGGAATCGATATCGTCACTACTACAAAGCGGAGCAGACGGCACTTATCCTTGCGCCGCCAAAGCCAAACGGCAAGCCGGACAACAGAGTAACGCTTAATTTTGCCAAGAAACTGATTGATACCTATACCGGCTTTGCAGTCGGCAAGCCGGTGCAGATCACTCTGCAAGAAGACGTGGCTAACCAATCCTTGAGCGAGTGGAACACCGCACACACAGTTGATGACGTCATCGCCCGAGTTTGGAAACAGTCCAGTATCTATGGCAAATCGCACTTCTTGGTCTATGCCGATGACGGCGATATATGCGTCACTGATGCAGACCCTCGCACCGCTTTTGTCATCTATGATGACTCGGTCGCACGCAAACCTGTATGCGGCGTGGTCTACACGATGTACAACGCAGAGATCAAACAAGCTACAGTTTACACGCCTGAGGAAATACGGACATTTGGCGCTGCATCTTCAACGAAAGCCAACCCTTTTTGCTGCATCCCGCTTATCGAAGTCGACGAGAATGACGAGCGATTAAGCGTCATCGCCAATGTGATCTCCATTATCGACGAGCTTGACAAGGCGGTATCCGAGAAAGCCAACGACATCGACTACTTCGCGGATGCGTATCTCAGGGTACTGGGTCAGCTTTTGACCGAAGATCAGGTAGCTAACCTGCGTGACAACCGCATCATCAACCTCAAGGCACGGGAAACCGACGACGATACTGCCGAGCCACTCGACGTAAGCTTCCTGGAAAAACCGAGCGCCGACGGCACGCAGGAAAACCTCATCAACCGTCTGGTTGACATGCTCTATCAGCTGAGCATGATCGTCAACTTGAATGACAAGGACTTTGGGAATTCCACCGGCGTTGCGCTGCAGCTCAAGTACAAGCCTATGCTCAACCTCGCGACGCTTAAATCGCGGGGCTTTTCACGTGCGTTGAAAGAGATGTACAGGGTGGTTTTTGCGAGTGATCAGCTGCGTGGCCTTGATGAGACCGCATGTCAGTCCATCGACATCAACTATCAGTACGACCTCCCGCATGATACCTTGACAGAGGCACAGACTGCACAGATACTGTCCGGCCTGGTCTCGGAAGATACGTGGCTCAAGACCTTGTCGGTTGTCAACGATCCACGGCAGGAAGAGGAGAACATCGCCAAGGAGCGAAGTGAACAGGCAAGAGCCAATCTTGACCTACTAGGAGGCATGACGCATGACGACAGTGGCGGACGAGAAGAAGCGGATTGATTATTTGCTGCAGCGTGACAAAGCTACTGACAAACAGTTGGAAAAGGTCTACCGGCAAGCGAGCGCAGATTTGCGCTCGGCCATGCTGCACTACACCAGTATCTACGCAGTAGACGGCACGCTTGTGCCGGGAAAGCTGAGCAAGCGGCCAAGCCGCAAAGACATGCAGCTGATACGGGATGCATACGCACAGCTGCCTGACGATTTGCCGGTTGATGGCGAGAAGAAGGCAAGAGTCTATGTCAGCATATCAGCCTTGACGCTGCAGACCATGCTTGTCGGACTGCTCGGACTGACGCTGCTTAAAAGCACGCCGAAAGCAATCGACATCGTGCAAGCAGACATAGATAATGCTGCCAAAGAAGAACTTGCCTATCAGATACAGGCAATCCCGAAAACAAGTCGAGCAAAGCTAGCAGCTATCAATAAAAAAGCGGCTAAAATCACAAGTGAGCCGTCAGCACCTAGTGCCGTACTATCAGATGGCGTCAAGGACTGGCGGGAACTCATCTGGCTTGACCACGACAGACTGCTTGCCCAGATAGCCGGCATCATCGACGATGGTCTGAAAAAAGGGATGACCGCCAAAAGCATTTCTGATGCCATCTTTCCCGTAACTGTCGCTGACTTGCGATCACAGTCCGCAACGAAAGCCGTGATACAGGCTTTCAACTCAGCGAAGCGAGTAGCAAGGACGCAGGCGGCCGCTCGAGAAGATGAAGTGGCACAGGCGGTCTTTGAGACCAAAAAAGTCAAGTACTTCAAGTGGGTAACTGAGCCTGGAGCGTGCAAAAAGTGCCTTGAACTTGAAGCGGGCAGCCCTTATGAAGTGGCCAACGGGCCGCGCATCCCGGCTGACTCACACCCTAACTGCCGTTGCCGGCGCATGCCGGTAGCTGCAGAAGACTAGTAACATGTCCACACTGGCTCATGACGTTAAACCGTGCCTGGATACTATAGCCGACGGGCTCAAAGCGGAGGTAAAGTATGCCAGAAGATACTACAGACAAGCCAGTGAGCGAAGAAGAAACCTCGACGATCCAAAGTGCACAGGAACCGGAGGAACGCACGTTCACGCAGGCGGAAGTTGACAAGATCGTGCAGAAGCGTATCGCGCGTGTTGAGAAGTCACAGGCGGAACTTGAAAAAAGTATCCGTGAGAAAGTGGCGGCCGAGCAAGACGAAGCCGCCAAGCTCGAAAGCATGACCACGCAGCAAAAGAAAGCCTACGAAGCCAAGAAGAAGGATGACGAGCTGGCACAGCTCAAGCAGGAACTCACGCACTTTAAGATGCGCGGTGTTGCCACGGATATCCTCGCGGAAAAAGGCATCTCCAGCGACAAGGACGTGCTGGACTTCGTTTGCGCTGACACGGCAGAAGAGACGCAAGCACGCATCGAGAAGTTTGCCGCTATCGTAGACAGGGTAGCCGGTGCTAAGCGCAAAGCGCAGTTTACCCGGTCCACGGCTCCGGCAGCTTCGCAAAGCGGTAAAGAGACTACAGACAAAGACTTCAAGCGCATGTCGTATCAGGACAGGGCCAAGCTTAAGCAGAGTGACCCTGACCTGTACATGCGTTTGGTCAAGCAGACATACTAAGGAGGTATGACAATGCCAAATAAAACAACGACGTCAGGCCAGGTGCTCGACCCGGAAGTACTGGCCGACATGGCATCGGCCGAACTGGTAGCGGATTTAAAATTCACGCCATTTGCTCAGACCGACGATACCCTTGAGGGACGTCCAGGCTCGGAAGTGGACTTCCCAGCATGGAACTACATCGGGGATGCGGTCGATCTGACGGAAGATGAAGACATGGAGACAACCACGCTCACTTACGGTGTGCAGAAAGCAACAATCAAAGAGTACGGCAAAGCGGTAAGCATTACCGACATGGCTATGCTGACCGGATACGGCGATCCGTACGGCGAGTCGGTCAAGCAGCTCGGCCTTGCGATGGCCAACAAACTGGATAACGATATCCTGCAAGTGCTCTCCGGTGCCCAGTACAAAGCTACTACAACAGCTACAGTATCGGGGCTCCAGGATGCACTCGACAACTTCAACGATGAGGACGATGCGACGATTGCACTCGTTATCTCGCCTAAGGCAGCCGGCAAGCTGAGACTTGATGCTGGAGAAAAATTCCTTGCCGGCTCGGAACTCGGGGCACAGCGTATCGTCAGTGGCGTATATGGCGAAGTGCTCGGGGCGCAGATTATCCGCTCTCGCAAGCTCAACGATAACGCGGCCTATCTTATCAAGACATCCGATCCGGAAGATACCAAACCGGCCGTCAAGCTTATGCTCAAGCGTGGCGTCAACATCGAGGCGGAAAGGAAGCCAGGTGCTCGCAAGACTAACCTGTATGCTACGGCGGTCGGCGCCCCGTATCTGTACAATCCGGCCAAAGTGGTGCAGATCACTTTCTCGGACATCACCTCTAAGGACGGTACTACAGGTGCACCAGCTGACAAGACTGTCGAGGCAGCGCCGGCTAATGTCGACGAAAACCATCGAGTAGGGCGTAACAAGAAGAAGGCTTCTTCCGCGTCATCCCCTGCTCCAGGAACGCCTGGCAAGGTCTAGTGCATGAGGTATGTAGTCACTAGGGCCTTCACCGACGCCAACTCAAACTCGGCTGATAAAGACGGAAACCTGCATATCTACTGGGAGGGGGATGCATATCCTTGCCGACCGTATGCGGGGGCACAGACAAAGCTGAGACTCAAGGAGCTGGTGGACGGCGGATATATCAGGAGGGATGCCGATGAAGGAGCAGATACTCAAGAGACTTAAGCTGCTGCCCAACCTCAAAGCAACCATCGATGGCGTTGATACCGATTTGCTCGACTCACTCGCAGACGATGCAATAGTGCAAGCGCAGACCGACGGTTTTAGCGATAGCTCACTGGTGCTCGGCGCCACATATCTGCTGGCGCACTGGTGTACGGCGGTATGCAGTGAGTCAAGCAACGTCTCGGAACAGACAGCGTCCGTACTGACGGTCAAGTACTTTGACAGGGCCGGCAGTGACGACTATCTGGCTGAGTATAAGCGGCTCAAGGCCTCGCTCACTGGCAACTACATCGCCTTCTTGTAGGAGGCTTGTATGGGCATAGAGATAAGTGGAGAAATGAGTGGCGAACTTGACTTGGAAAAGCAGATAGCAGAGCTGCGCAAGCTTGACGGCATGACACTTGAAGCAGGACTTTTTGATGGCCAAACGCAAAAGGAAGCCATCTGGAACGAATACGGGACTAGCAGGGGCATACCTGCCCGCCCGTTCCTGCGCAATACCATGTATGAGAACGAGAACCGCTTCGGCGCCTATATAGCGCCGTTTGTGGCCGGCATTCTCGACGGTGGCACGGCAGACGAAGTGGCTGCCAAACTGGGGCCGTTTATGGCTATGGCCATACGGCGGACCATCGCTGCCGGTGGTTTTGTGCCAAACGCACAGTCAACCGTGCGGCACAAGGGGCACTCAAAGCCGCTGATTGACACCGGCGCCATGTACGGCGCCATCGACTGGAGAAAGGACTGAGTGACATGTATCTTGATATGACGAGCGTACTCGACACTTTTGCGACAGATGTCATGGTCTATCCCAAAGCGTCAGATGGCCAGTGGGTGGACGGTCAATGGGTAGACGGCACATCCGGAGACCCGGTCACATACCACGAGCCGGTGGTACCTAACGGCCTTGTCGGCAAGTACTCGATAGTCTCGCTTTTAAGGGATACCGGCAAAACTGAGCAGTACAACGCCGTCTGGCTGTCCAGCCACCGTGTCGAGACAGGTACAGTGGTGGAGCAGGGCGGAAAGAAGTACAAGATAGCAGACGTAACTGATCTGACTAACTACTCTAACGTCTTGGTCTACTATCTCGAGAGCGAGGAGGGCGATGGAGATGGCGTATAACTACACCACGCTATATACCCTTTTTGCACGTATGATCAAGGCCAAGATGGGGCTTACCATGATAGAGCTCAACGGCAACGGCAAGCAGCCAAGTGCGCCGTTTGTGGCTTTTGACATCGTAAGCCCCCGCATCCCTATCACATGGCTTGAAGATGAGGATGCTTTTGAATGCGTAGTCAGCTTCACGGTTTATGCCAAAAGCAAGGTACAGGCCATGACGCTATGCGACCAGCTGCGTGACATGCTGGGCAAGACCAGCGCAAGAGACAAGTACGACGCTGCCGGTGTGGTACTGGTGGAGCGTACCGCCAGTCAGGTCAGGTACGTCGAAGAAACAGAAACATATGCTTACATGGTCGGCTTTGATGCCCGCTTGAGGATAGCGGACGTCAAGACCGATGACGTAGGAGAAATCACAGAAATAAAGCAAAGGAGAGTTTAAATGGCTAGTATCAGCGATGTAACGGTTGTTCTTAACGTCGAGACACCGTCAGTCCCCGTCAACATGGGCAATCTGGCGGTTTTCGTTAAGGGCGTGGCCGATAAAATTGAAAGCTTCTCGGCGCTTGAAGACGTCAAGAAAGCTCATAGCACAGAAAAAGGAGTCACACAGGTAGCAGACGGCTACTTCTCGCAGGCCGACCACGGCAGCAAACTTGTAGTGGTCACATATAGCGACGACGTGGTGGCCGCTGCCGACAAAGCGTACTCTGCCGGATGGGAGTTTGCGACACTTGTCCCAGGGACAGAAGACGGCAATGCGGCCGACGCTGCCGGTAAGCTTGCCGGCTACATCACCGGCAAAGCAGAACGTTTCTACGTGTCCGGGGAACCTGCCACGGCAGAAACGGTCACTAACGCAGATACGATCGTGGCCAAGCTCGGCAAGTCCAAGCGTGCCATCGTCTTTGTCAGCGGTGCGACTGCCGACGAAGCAGAGTACGGAGTTGGCGCTTTGGTAGGTGCCGTCGGTAACGAGACGGTCGGATCGGTGACGTGGAAATTCAAGTCGCTTGGTGGCGTCAAGCCGGCCGATTATAGTGCGTCGGACATTCAGACGCTTCACGATGCAGGTCTTTTCACATACGTGGAAAAGGCCGGAGTTGCCCAGACTTCAGAAGGCAAGACGGCAGCGGGCGAGTATATCGATGCCCTTCATGGCGACGACTGGGTTAAAGCGACGATCGAGACCGAGCTTCAGCACTTGCTTTCATCATCAAAAAAACTTACTTACGATTCTACAGGCATCGCTCAAATCGACGCTGTTGTTACTACGGTGCTTAACAACGCAACATCGAACGGTATCATCCTGACGGACAAGGAAACGGGAGCAGGCGATTTCTCAGTCACCACTGTTTCCCGCGCGGATACACCGGCCGCTGACATTGCGGAACGCCGCTATAACGGGTTGAGTTTCTCGTACACCCGTGCCGGCGCCATCCACAGCGTCAAAGTATCTGGGCAGATTAATTTGTAAGGAGGCATACGCATGACAACTACAACAGTATACAATGCCGCTGATGTCCACATTACGGTGGACGGGCGCACGATCCAAGGCTTTCAGGACGGCGATATGTTTACAGCATCTTTTAAAGAAGACCGCGTGCAGACATCGGTTGACGCCCAGGGCTATGCCAGTGTGGCACTCAACGCGAACCGTTTGGGACAGGTGACAATCAACCTCTCTGGCGAGTCGCCTGATCATAAGTTCTTGAACAACTTGGCTAAGTCAAACAAAATTTTTCCAATCGTTGCAACATCGACGAACGAGAAAATCAGCGGCACACAGGCGATCATCACGAAGCCTGCTAACGTGTCTTACGGCAAAACAACGCCAACAAGAACATACACGATTGAAGTGCTGGACATGTCCATAGATGCACTTTAGTAACAACCAATATGGCCGGGACTAGGTCCCGGCTTTTTTAGGAGGAAAAAACAAATGGAACCAAAAGCAGCAAACATGAAGCAGCAGAAGGCTGCTAAGAAGACGCCTGAGACAGTTGACCGTCTTCGCGGCAATGAGAAGTGGGTATATACAGATAGCAACGGTTATGACTGGGAGTATGAGTTCCAGTTCCCAGGCATCCGCAAAGCGTATGAGATCATCGACAACGCTCGCATGGAAAACGGGCAGATTGCCCGCTCAGTCATGTATGACGAGATGCTCAAAAGCGTGGTAGTCCAGCCGCATGGCCTCACGCTCGACGACTTCGACAACCGACCGGGGGCGGCCGAGCTCTTTGACGCGGTCGACTCCTTTCTTGGCTCGAGGATGCAGTAGGGTCCCCGATGCGCGCGTCAAGCAGGATGTAGCTAGTGACTGGGAGCTATGGTATCCGGTTATCATGGGGGTGGCGACTCGCGAAGAAGTGCAGCATGCCACCATGTATCAGCTACAGGTATATAACCAGATAGCAGAGTATAAGGCACAGCTGACAGGAGGTGGAGCAGATGCCTGAGTCGACAATCAAGCTGACTACCAAGGTCAGCGGTATATCGCAGCTTGAGAAAGTGGACAGTCTGCTCAAGAGCATCAAGAGCAGCACATCAAGCATGGGCAAAGTGGAAACACCGTCCGGTCTGTCCAAGATGGAAAGTCAGCTGACTAAGATCAGTGCGCAGATGCGCAGGCTTGAGTCGGCAAATCTCGGCAAGGGTCTTACTTCGGCGAAAACCGGAGCTGACGAGCTGGCAGCCGGAATCGGCAAGTCAGCATCGGCCGCCAACAAGCTGTCCGAGGCTTTTGGAAAGTCCCGACGCTATCAGCAGCAGCTCGTGGCCGAGTCGCAGAGGATGAAGCAGACACAGGAGCAGACGGCGCAGTCCTATCAGCATGCTGCCGCTGCTCAGAAAAGGGCGGTTGAGCAGATACAGAAGCAGACGGTATCCGCTCAAAAGCAGCCTGGCAAAGTGGCATCTGCTTTTAAAGAAGTTCTAGGCATGTATACGCTTGGCAATCTCGCCGCTAGCGGCATCATGGCCATAGGCAGTGGCGTCAGGAAGTATGCTGAAAGTGGTCTGGACTATATCTCGGAGCAGCAATCGTCACGTGTGCAGTGGGCATCAAACGCTCGGGCGGTCAACGACCTCTTGGGTCGCAAGATGACTGACGCACAGGCGCAAAGCTTCTCCAAGCACATGGTCAAGGATATAGCCAACCTCGCCACCAGTGCCGGCAACGACTATAAGCAAGTATCAAACGCGGCCCTCGCTTTCTATGCAACTGGGGCCGGTGTTTCGACCGCCGGCAACCGCAAGAAGACGCTGCAGCTGACTAAGGACATGCTTAACTTGCAAGACGCCGGTGGCATGGGCGATGACGAAATGGCACGTTTCATCGACAGTGTTGCCAAGACACTTGACCAAGACAAGCTAACCACCGAGCGTCTGCAGCAGCTTAAGCAGTTCAATACGAACATCGACAGTTATCTTGAAAAAGCTCACAAGCAGCGGACCGGCAAGGATGTCAAGAAAGTCGGGGAGTACTCAGGCGATGACCTCGTCAACGCACTTCACATGGCCGGCATGGCTCCCGGTGTTTCAAATGCGTCAGAGCGCATGAACCAATCTCTGGCCGGCACCAAGCGTGCCGTTAGTCACGGCATCACACGGATGTTCGCCGACTATGAGAGCTCGCTTGCCAAAAATCTCAACCGCTCCATGGGCGGAGACGGCAAGCTCTTCTCACGCATAACCGGGTGGTTCAATAACACACGAAAAACCCAGTCCTTCACGGACACGTTGAGCAGCAAGAGTGCTACCGCTATAGACGTCACGGGCAAGCTGGCAACTAAGATCATCGAGCTCGGCAGTGCCGCTCAATCAGCGCTGAAGCCGTTTGAAAGCTCGTACATCAGCGGACTGGTCAGCGGCCTCAAGACACTCGGCAAAGGCATCGAGTCTACCGGCAAGAGTGTGGCCAAGACCGCCAGAAGCGTGGTTGACAGTCTGCCGCATGGCATGGCGGCCCGAGTTAAGTCATACGGCAAGGATGCTGCTAAGATGGCCGGACATCTCACGGCAGTGGGCATCGCCATGCGTGGCCTGATCAAGATACCGGGAATTGGCACGGGAGCTGCAAAGCTCGTCGGTCAGATAGGCGGTCTACTTGGTCGCATACCTCTTGTCGGCAAGACGCTTTCATCCCTTTTCAGCAAGATTACCGGAACGCAGCCTACCACAGCAGCTACCCGTATGCAGCAGGCCGCCGATACCATGATGAGCGCAGCCAACCGCATGGCGGGCGTGTCAGAGAGCGGAGCTTCTACCGGTGCGGCCGATGCACTGCCGCTGAGACGCACACAAAACAAGGCGGAACAGACCGCATGGTATGACCGCATGATAGCCTCGGGCGAGGCAGCTATGGGGGCAGAGGGTTCCCGCGTGGCCCGTAACCGCACACTTTTGGGCACGGTCAAAGGCAAGACGCTGATGACAGTCGGCAAAGCCGGCGCATGGCTTGCCAGTGGCAAAACCGGCAAGATACTCGGTGCCGTTGGTACCGCCGGACGCGGTATCAAGTACGTGGCCCGCAACGGTATGATAGGCGTCAATGCGCTTATGTCCGGCATCGACGCACTCAACGTCATGGGGACGACAAAAGCCGGCACACTTGAGCGCTCACAGGGCATCGGAGGTGCCGTTGGCTCTGGTGTGGGTTCTACAGTCGGCATGGCACTCGGAACGCTGGTTGACCCGTGGACTTTCGGGCTCGGCACTATAGCCGGCGGCGCTTTGGGCGGATGGCTCGGCAACAAAGCCGGGTCGTGGATCGGCGGCAAAGTAGGCGGCGGCACGTCAGCCAAAAAGAGAGCTTCCGCCCGGCAGAAAGCAGAGCAGAAGCGCCAGTCAAAAGCACAGGCCAAGTACCTGCGTGACAACTTCAACAGCGCTTACAAGTCGATAGTCTCCGGGGCCAAGGGTACTATGTCGGCAGCCAAAGCCTACAGACTTCGCAGCGCCGCTCGGGACTCGACATCTGCAGGACTAGCGGCAAGTATGCACTTTGATGACGCCATGAACTCCGGCAATCTGAAGGCTATGCAGAAGTACCAGACTCAGATGGCGCGAGAGGTCAAGAAAGCTGATACGGCAACCGTTAAGGCATACAGTCGCAAGTACACCAGGGCTAAGAGATCGACCAAGTCGGCATATAGCAAAGCGTATAGTGCAGCGTATGACTATGCTGGCGGTCTGGCCGGCATGACGCACAAAAGCCGTGTCAAGTATGCGAAAGCGACGGCATCCTCTGACAGTGAGTACGTAGCCGCCAGGAAAGCCGAGAAGAAGGCTCTTAAAGCGCGACGGGCCGCCGTTAAACTCTACGAAAAGGAAACCGGAGAGAAGTACGGCAGAGCAAAGACCGCGAAAAGGAGCTCGAGAAGGTCGGCAAGCACCGCAACGAGTGCTGCAACAGGGTCAATCCGTGGCGGACACCCTTTGGTGGTCGGCAAAAACTCGTCGAAGAAGTCCAGAAAGACTACATCGTCAAGACATGCCGTCAGCCCTAAGCCTGGTGTACGTCCGATAGCCACAGATGACGGCGCAAAGGTATCGAGGACTGCCAAGGCGACAAAATCGCTGAAGAGCAAGAAAGTAAAGGTATCTGCTACGGTAAGCGGTGAAAGAAAAGTAAAATCGCTTGCCAAGTCCACAAAGGCGGTCAAGGGAAAGAAGGTCAAGGTATCCGCTACGACTACTGGCGAGAACAAAGTAAAGAGCCTGTCCAAAGCTGCCAAGTCGGTCAAGGGCAAGAAAGTAAAAGTGGCTGCTGCCGTATCTGGCGAAGGCAAGGTCAAGAGCCTCAAGTCGGCAATCCGTGGGCTTAAGGGCAAGCACGTGTCAGTGTCTGCCAGGGTCAGCGGCTTGTCGGCAGTGAGGGCCCTTGCCAGTGCTATCGCAAGAGTGCACTCAAAGCATGTGACGATCACGGCTACCAAACATGGCAAGCTGGCAACAGGAACGCCAATCTTCAGCTTTCCGCGGCTCGCCAAGGGCACGCCTGCGTCAACAACCACTCGCTGGTCGGCTAACGGGGGCGTCAAGCGCGGCACGTACCTGGTCAACGACGCTTCCGGCGATGATTTTGTCGAAGCTTTCCGCACCAAGGACGGCACGGTGGGCCTCTTCCCTAAGCAGCGCAACCTTTTGGTGCCGCTTGACGAAGGCACGCAGGTGCTCAATGCCCGGGATACCAAGCGACTTTTTCCTCGCCTTGAAAAAGGCTCCAAAAACTTCAGCGGTGGCGGCAGCAGCGTAAACGTGCAAAACACCTTTAACATCACGATTAACGGCGGAGACGCCGGCCTGAAAGACGTCTCCATGCAGCTCTGCAACCAGATCGCAAACGCAATCGGCGAGAAGCTGCAAAAGCAGTTTCCGGCAGCAGAGATATAAGGGGGTACAGACATGGCTATAATCACAGACGGTAAAAAGACTGTCACTCTGCGGCTTGACAGTGAGTCGGAAGAGTACACCAGCACAGTGTCACAGTACCCGATACAGTCGGGCAATCCGGTCACGGATCACACGCAGCGGTCAGCGTCAACGTGGGCCTTCACGGGCCGTATCTATGGCACTCAGTCGCAAATCAACAACGCATGGTGGGCGCTTATGACCTGGAATGAGCGGGGAACACTCGTGCGCTTCCAAGGCATGATCTACAAGGGCGGCTTGATGATATCAGACCTCAAAAAGTCCTATAGCGGCGCCATCAACGCCATCGATGTCGAGCTCACGCTCACGGAAGTGCGCACAGTATCGACCAGCTACACCGGGACCCGCCATGTCGGGCCTGTGGCCCCCAAGGCCACAAGGAAATCGAGGAAATCGAGTGCAGTCTATGTCACTGTCCGCCCCGGCAACACGTACTGGGGTTGGTGGAGGCAGTACGGGACGCCTATCCAGACGCTCCGCAACTGGAACCACTGGCCTGACCGTCGCATACCGGTAGGTGCGAAAGCGAGGGTAAAGTGATGGAGAAATACGAACTCAATATTGACGAGCTGCCGATGTCTTTTGACGTCACTTTTGGAAGTTTGACGTACACCATGCAGCTCAACTACAACACGGTCGGCGACTACTACACTGTCGACCTGTATGACAGTGACTATCAACCTATAGTCCTAGGCGAGAAACTGATCTACGGCAAGCGGCTATGGTCGAGATACACGTCGGACAAGATACCAGCGGTTGACCTGACGCCCCTTGACCTGAGCGGTAGGGCTCACACGTGCAATAAGGGAACTTTTGGCAAAACAGTCTTTTTATATACCGGAGGTGATGACGATGGGACGTCAGTATAACTTCCAAATCAAGGTCGATGTACATGTCAATGGCCGCATCTTGCACTACGAGTACAGCAAGAACTCGGCTAAGTCGATAGAGATACACTTCTCGGTGCCGTTTTCGGTCGAAGCCGAGCGGCAGGTAACCGAGATAACTCTGTATAACATCAATTCCGGCGACTACAACGCCATCGGGCAGGGAGCCAGAGTAGATCTGTATGCAGGGTATGCGGGGGATGTCGGTCTGCTGATGTCGGGCACCGTTTTCCGCAAGATTGCCCCGACGCTGAGCGGGGCAGACACTGCGTATGTTTTGCGAGTGCTCGAAGGCCCGGACTACACGCGTCTGCCTAAGGTCAACATCACCTTTGCTGCCGGCACCAGAGCTTCGACGATAGTCCGGGAAGTTGCCAGACGTGCTAAGATGTCGCTCAACTTCGTATCAATCAACAACGACAAGGCTTATACCGACGGCTACACGGCAGAGGGGCACCCGCTCGAAGTACTGAGCTCGATAGCTGATGATACCAAGACATCCCTCTTCTATCTCCGTGGCAAGCTGACCTTTGCCTTTATCTTCAAGGGGAGGGTGGCCGAGAGCTTCCTTCTGACGCCGTCCACCGGTTTGGTGGGCAGTCCGACGTCACAAAGCCGCGACGAAGACTGGAAAGACGGGGACGACGACGATGGCTACGGCCGGTGGAGCTTCTCGTGCACGAGCATACTCAACTACCACCTGACCTCCTTTTCGAGGGTGGAGCTCAAAAGCAAGTATCTGACGCATGGTATGTACGTGACTACAGGCGAGCACAGCTTTGACGGCAAAGAGCCGAGGACAACTTTTGAAGGGATTGAAAACTAGTGGCAGATAGGAATAACGATACACTTTTCATAAAGCAATTGCTGTCCAGTATCAGTGCCAACTTGCACGTGGCCCAGCTCGCCAGAGTGACGTCGCTCAGTGCCGACAAAACACGCTGCGACGTGCAGCCGCTTGCTCACAACTTGAACGGCGGAAAGCGTGCCATGCTGCTAAACGTAGTAGTGGGACGGTGCGCTCGACAGTATATCAGCGTAGGCAGTGTGGTAGTAGTCGGCTTTCTCGACAGATCGCTGGAGTCGTGGGACGGCACCGGAGCCGACTATGATATCGGCTCGTCGCGCATGCATGACCTTAACGACGCAGTAATCTGGGAGGTGATCACTTGATAGACATCAAGACAACTGCTGACGGAGACCTTGTTTTTGCAGACGACGACCTGCAGACCGCAACAGGTGCGGAAGAGGTGGAACAGAGCCTGTCCTTCCTGCTTCGGACGCGCAAGGGAGAGCTTTTCTATGATGCAGACTCCGGTCTGGACCAGACGGGGCTCTTTGACCGAGGATACGACACGCAGCAGATAGCTGCCAACATCGTCGACTGTCTGCAGCAGGACAGCCGGGTCCTCACGGCAGTGGTCAGCAAAGCCGAGGTCAAGGACAGAACACTTTACGTCAGCTTCTCATGCACACTTGACAGCGGCGAAAACATAGAAAGTGAGGTGATACTATGATAGACGACAACGGCTTCTCGCGCCCTACCTACGACGAACTGGTCGATGACCTGAGCACCGAGTGGCGCAGGCTTTTTGGCGAGAATGCGCAGACCGGCGGGTACTCGGTCGGCGGCGTAGTCATACGCATACTAGCCTACGTGCTTGACCGACTGTATCAGCTTGCGGAAGTGGTCTATAACGCACAGTTTGTGGACTCGGCGGAAGGGACAACACTCGACCAGCTTGGCGCAAATGCGGGCGTTGCCCGCAAAGCAGCTGCGCCAGGTATCGGAAAGGTCATGATATATGGGACGGTCGGCTATGTCGTGCCGTCCGGGACACTGCTCAAGCGGTCCGATGGCCTGATGTACGTGACTACCGAGGATATCTCTCTGACCGATACCGGACACACAAACGTAGATGTCAACGGCCACACCATAGCCGTGTCTACCGGTACCGTTGGATATGGATCGTCTGACTACCTGTATGCCGAGGGACAGGGGGATGCATATAACTGCAGCACCAAGACGGACCTGGAGCAGGTAACACCCGTAGAAGAGATTGCCTATGCCTACATGTCCGACGTCATCGGCGGGGCAGATGAGGAGACCGACGACAGCCTGCGCGAGCGTATCGACCTGGCTAACACTTCGGCCCGCCCCTCGTCCTCCTATGATGGTGTACTGTCGGCGGTCAGGGCGGTAACGGGCGTCAACTCGGTCAAGATAATCACCAACGACACCATGACCGACGATCCAACAACCGAGACACCGGCCAAATCGGTACACATCTATGTAGACGGTGGTTACTCGGCTAACGTAGGCGCCGCCATCTTCGCATCGCTTGCCGCCGGCATTGCTACGGCCGGCAAGACGGTCGTCAGCTGCACGGACATAGCCGGCAACAAACACGATGTACGCTTCGACTATCCTGCAGGGCTGCCGGTCTATGTATCCGTCAAGCTGACCAAGGATCCTGATCAGTATCCGCTTGACGGCGACAGTACCATCAAAGCTGCAATCGCCGACTACATCGGCGGTATCGGCATGGGAGGCACTGTCCGCTACACATACCTGTACAAGCTGATATATGATGCGGTACCAGGCATCGTGGTGGCTGATGTTAAACTCGGCAAGTCGCAAAACGCTATGGCTGCCGCTGATATAGCGACGTCGCCCACTCAGACACCGGCGACATCACTTGACAAGGTGGTGGTGTCATGACCATAAGAACCGAGTTGATGAAGCTCATACCATCGGCACTGTCTCACGAACGCAGCAGCAACGTGGCAAAGATCGCTGAGTTTCTGGCGCATGGCCTTGAAAAAGCCAAGAGCACCTACACTACCATAGCGGACTGGTACAGTGTGGACGCTGCGCGTGGCAAGGCCCTTGACAGGCTCGGAGCCAAGTACGGCGTGGTCCGTGGCCCCTGTGACGACAGCTTTTACCGGTACATGATCAAGGCTAAGCAGGCCACCAGACAGGGCGACAGCAGCGTCAACGGCATCTTGAGAGCAATGCGGAACGCCCTGGGCATCGATGTTGCCGGTGTAGTGGTCGAGCCCGCTACGGTCGGCGGAAGCATAGAGCCCCAGTCGCTGCGGATAATGCACGTCCCGCTGCGGTTCGCTCGCAGCGAGTATGAACAGCGCTTTATGCTTTCTCAAATCGAAGGTAGTGTGGCACTGGGTGTCAAGCTGCGCGGGTTGCAGTTTGACGTCGCTCTTACGGGCACAAGCTTTGCCGGCGCCGGTATGGCGAGCGTGGCTATTTACCACCTCGACAACTCGGCAGACCACACGGTGGATGTCGATGGCAGATGGGGCGTTGGTGGCACTCAAGGATATGTCAGCGTAACCGCAGTTGATGACAGTGTGGACTATAGTCACGCACTGGCTGCCACAGCAGCACCCGGTGCGTCTATGGCAGCTGCGGATATGACGACCACAGATGACAGTGTCAGCTACACCGACAACGCAATGGGTAGCGCTGGCGCTGCCATGTATCAGTCATATGCGGCAGAGGTGGTCATCACGGACCAGTGGGACGCTCGCTTTGATATCGGCACCCCGGCATATGCAGGGGCGGTACTTGACTACCGTGAAGAAGTAAGAAAATAGGAGGATATATAGTATGGCAGACTTTAAAGCTGTTATCATCACTAAAAAAGGCCAGTCACTCATGGCCAAGCTGATGTCCGGCACTGGTGGCGTGGAGTTCACACGCATCGCAGTGTCAGACTCACAGTATGCCGACTCGCAGCTAGAAGGGCTGACGGCCCTCGGCTCGATCAGACAGTCGGCGCCCGTATCACGGGTACGGAAAACCAATGACGTCGCAGTAGAGGTACAGGCGTCAGTATCCAACGAGCAGCTTGTCGCAGGCTACTACATGCGCACGCTCGGTCTTTACGCTAAAGACCCCGATGAAGGAGAGGTACTGTATGCCGTATGCTCGGCACAGACGGCCGGATACATGCCGCCTTTTAACGGAAAGACAACCTCAGGCGCTTTCTTCCGCCTTACAACGACGGTCGGAAACGCATCCAACCTTTCGCTGAAGGTCAACCCTGCGGCGGTGGCAACCGTCGGAGATATCGTCGACCTGCAGTCTCAAATCGACGATATGCGCAGTACCATAGGTTACAACGCGGACGACATCTACGGGGTCGAGATTGACTACGTCAACCGCACCTTCAAGCGTTTGGCCGGCGCCGAGAACCGCACTCCCGGCAAAGCTTTCGACGGCCTGATTCCGTGGCATCGCAGACGCTGCATTCTCGCAGATGACGGCACGGTTCTTGCCTATCGTGGAGAAGCCGGATATACCGAGACAGGGGCTACAACGACTGCACTGACGGTCAACGGGGTTACCTACCAGGCCGGCACACAGGCGCAGGTCATGGTGGAGCAGCCACGCTTCTACTATCGGACCGTCCCGCTTGTCACCGAGAAGATAGACGGCTATGACGGCTATCATATGCGCAAAGCACGCTACTACGTGTCAGCCACACCGCACGCCGGCTTCAAGACCCATCCCGCTTTTGTGGCTGACGGCAAGGAGCTCGACAAGGTCTATATGTCGGCCTATGAAGCATGCCTGTACGATACGTCGGCTAAAACGTATAACCTCACGGATGAGCAAAACGGCGACTTTACGGCATCTACAGGGGACAAACTTTCGTCGATAGCCAAGGCCAAGCCGGTGTCGGGGCAGACGCAAAACGCAACCATCGATGCATATCGTCAGGTAGCTCACAACCGCGGCACCGGTTGGGAGCTGGACCTCATCCAGACCCTGTCGGCTACGCAGCTGCTCTTCGCGGTCGAGTATGCATCGCTCAACTCTCAGGAAGCAATCGCCGACGGCCACTGTCGCACCGCTGATGACGCCAAGAGCAATCTCGCGACGCTCACTGGCGCTACCGCCAGCCTGGGGGATGCTTCCGGCAGCGACTCGGCTACAGGAAGCGTATCGTATCGTGGCCAGGAAAACCTGTGGGGCGATATCTACAGTGTCACGGACGGACTCAACGCATACTCGGCAGAAGGGTCCGGCGACTGGTATGTAGCTGATCATGGCTTCAATTCAAAAAAGAAGGATGGCCAGTATGCGCACGTCGGCTTCAAGATGATCGGCAAGAAGGGCGATAACTCCACCGGATACATCTCAGCCTTTGGCTACGATCCTGATTTTGACTGGCTTTTCCTCGGAACCGAGGTCAAGGGCGATTCGCACCTACCAGTCGGTGACATCTTCCTCCTCAACGCCAACCTCGGATGGCACGCCTTCGGCTTCGGTTCGGAATGGGATGGCAGTGTCGGCGCGGGGCTTTTCAGGCTGGATGGCTCCGCTGGCGTGGCCTATCGTAGCCGCAGTTGGAGTGCTCGCTTAACATATAGAAACACCAAATAGATATAAATTTCTCACTAAAAATGCACGAAGAAAGAGAGGGAAAAGCATGAAAGACTATGGCAAGACCTACTCGGCTTTCAGGCCGGAGGCTGTACACCTTGACGAAAACGGTGTCTGGGTGGCAGACGGCATCACGGAGACACAGCAGAGCTTCGAGGACGGGGCCAAGTACACCGTGTACGAGTACCAGCTTAAGTACTATGCAAAAGACGAGTACATCCTTGACAAGATGCAGCAGGACCGTGAAGACAGCGCAGCAGCACTGGCGGAAGCGGTCGACAGTCTCATGGCGGGAAGGGGGCTTAAATAGTGGTAAAAGTATATGTTTTACTTATCAAGTGTGGCAGACGCACAGTGGAACAGACGCCGTCCATCTGGTATCAGGATACGGTCGATGAGCTGCGCAAAGAAGGGTGGTTCGACGAGCACCCTGAGCAGGACCCACTGCTGACCGGAGCGACAAAGCGTAGAGGGGGCCGATATGCATGATACATGGACTCTGGGGGCTTAGCTGGGGAGAGATCCTCAGCCTGGTAACCCTTGTCGGTGGTGGTATCACTCTTTTCAGCAAACTTGTCAAGGGCGGCATGGAGAGTGTACTGGCCCCTCTGAGAGCATCGCTTGACGAGCTCAACGGCAACCTAAAGCGGCTCAACGGAAACTTTCATCGACAGGAAAACGAGATTGAGAAAATCAACGAAGACTTGCACGCTCATGAGCTGCAGCTCAGAGAGCATGACGTAGAAATCGAAACACTGAAGAAAAAGGAGGACGCTCATGAGAGATAAAGTATACAAAGCACTGCACAACGTGGACGGGACACTCAACCGCATGACTCTTGCCGGACTGGTATCGGCACTGCTGCTGCTTGTGCAACAGGTCGCCGGTCTGCTCGGCATGGACCTTACTGGTCAGATGGCGGCCGTACAGGACTGTATCAACACGGCACTGACTATCCTTACGATAGTCGGTGTTGTGTCAGTACCAAAAGAGGAGGACAACGATGACAAGAAGTAAGATGATGACCGGTCTCGCCGTAGCGGGTCTGCTGCTGATGGCTGCACCAGCGGAAGTACAGGCAAACCGTGCGCAGGGTACAGATTTAAGCCGCTACCAGGGATATACTGCGGTCAAGGGACAGGCGAGCGACGAGTTTGCCATCTCACAAATTGGTGGCATCAACACCGGCGGCATCTACACGCAGGCCACCTACCAGTCACAGGTCGCTACCGGCATCGCACAGGGGCTGCGCATGCATACGTACATCTGGTATCAGGTGGGCGGTGACAAGCAAGCGGCTAAGCAGTGCATGGACTACTTCTTGGCGCGTATTCAGACGCCTAAAGGCTCCATCGTCGCGCTTGACTACGAGGACGGAGCCTCGGCAAGCGTGGCAGCCAACACGGACGCGATCTTGTATGGTATGCGGCGCATAGCTGACGCGGGCTACACACCCGTGTACTACTCATACAAGCCGTACACACTGGCTCACGTCGACTACAAGCGTATCCTGGCAGCATACCCCAGCTCACTTTGGATAGCAGCTTACAAGGACTACAGTGTCACCACTACACCGGACTATGCGTACTTCCCGAGCATGGATGGTGTGGCTCAGTGGCAGTTTACAAGCTGCTATCGTGCCGGCGGTTTAGATGGCAACGTCGATCTGACGGGTATCACGCAAAACGGCTACCGTAAAGGGGATGCTGCAAAGCCTGTAACCAAGCCGACAGCGGTTAAGCAGGGCATCAAGGCGGATAACACGCCTAAGGCCGACATCAAGGTCGGCTACACGGTCAAGGTCAACTTCTCGGCTCGCAAGTGGGCAAGTGGTCAGTGCATCCCGTCATGGGTACACGGCAAGGCCTATCGTGTGCAGCAGGTATCGGGTAATCGAGTGCTGCTGGCCGGCATCATGAGTTGGATCAACAGGGCTGACGTCGAGATACTGCAGACATCGGCACAAGCCAAGCGAACCACCGCGGGCACTTACACAGTGCAGTCCGGTGACAGTTGGTGGTCAATCGCCAACCGTCACGGTATGTCTATGTATACGCTGGCTGCGCGCAACGGCAAGACGATTTACAGTATGTTGCATTCTGGCGACAGACTGACCATCAGCGGACAAACTGCCGCTGCCACGCGTACCTACACTGTCAGACGCGGGGACACGCTGAGCGGCATCGCCGGCAGACTGGGCGTGTCGGTAGGCCATCTGGTGCAGACTAACCATATCAGCAATCCAAATTTGATTTTTGTCGGTCAGCGTTTGGTATACTGACAACTTCCGTGGTATACTATAGTCACCAATTGCAGTCACAATTGCATACAATAGCTTCGTAATCCCCCGTTTGTACGGGGGATATTTTTTTGCAAAAAGTTGTCAAAAATAGTTGCAATATCTAACATATATGTTATAATTAAGACATAAGTTAAGGGAAGAAGGAAACAAAAATGATCAAGGAAACAATTGAAGTGAAGTACATTATAAGCAAGGAAGACAGAACAGCCGCTCTGTCACCGGAAGACATCTGGCCAACGAACTCTTGGGAACACGAGTATTGGAACAAAACACAAGTGTTCCATCAATTCAAAAACAACGGTCAAGTTTCAAAAAGCGACTGCAGCGAGTATGATGTTGTCAATCGCGAAGCTGAACGTTTGCTGAAAGAACGTCTTGAACTGAAGGCAAGTACGGCCAAAGATCAAGCAAAAGCAAATGAACT